>OGHY01000126.1_pt1 | contig 44968 bp, 56 predicted proteins | sample 1571541 | NCBI WGS metagenome assembly OGHY01 (sample SAMEA2581943, study PRJEB24529) | metagenome | biome: Human gut stool | place: China | collected 2011
TTCCCGACGCATCGTTCGTCTGGTCGCCGGTTCCGACCTCCGACACGTTCGCTCCCAACAAGATTCTCTCGGCCGGCCGCTGCCAGCCCTGCGTCGATGCCGACAACTGCGTCTACCTTCCCGGCATCGCCGAAGGATCGGGCACTTGGAACCTCGCGAGCTTCGACTGCACGAACCTCACCGCATCGTCGAAGAAGACCCCGAAATGGAGCGTGAACCTGCCCGACGGATTCCAGCAGACGGGCGCATCGCTCAGCGCCGACGGCACGACGCTCTACATCGTCGCCGACAAGGCCACCCCTTCGGTGGTTTACGCACTGAACACCTCGAACGGTTCGACCCGCTGGTCGTATACGCTCGACGCGGCAAGCAACAGCATCCCGGCCGTCGATAATCTCGGCCAGATCCACCTCTGCACCAAGACGGGCGATTACGTCGTGCTGAGCGCCGAGGGCGAACTCCGCTACAAGGAACATCTGGCCGACTCGGTGGACGGCTCGCCGACGATCTCCGAATGGGGCTACTCCTACTTCCTCGGCAAGGACTCGGCGGCAGGTGCGCTCAAGGTTTACTCCGTAGCGCTGCCCGGCGTCACTTCGCCCGCAGCTTCGGCGTGGTCGCAGTACGGACAGAACGCACGTCACAGCAACTACCAGAAATAACCGAATGTAGAATTCCGGAGGGGCGGCGGTCCGCAGGGCCGCCCCGCCTTCCGGAAAATAAAGGAACCTGAACATGAAAAAAACAATAATTCTCGCGATGTTCGCGGCGCTCTGCACCCTGACAGCCGGATGCGCCGACGATTTCAAAACGGTACTCAACGACAAGTACTACGAGGACGACACGCCCTCCCGCGAACCCGACATCACCGAGCAGACGCTCACGCTCGGCAGCTACAACCTCTGGATTTCGAGCAAGGGCACGGGCGACTACCTGTGGACCAACCGCCGCACGGTGCTGGCGCAGTCGATCGTCAAAAACAAATGGGACATCTTCGGCTTCCAAGAAGCCAACGGAACGATCCAGAACGAGCTGCCGACGCTCGTCGGGCAGCAGGGCGGCAAATACGAATGGTGGTTCGTAGGCCGCGACTCGCAGGACGGCGTCAGCGGCGAAGCGCTGGGTATCGCCTACAACCCCGAACGTTTCGAGCTGACCGACAAGCACTTCTTCTGGATCTCGCCCACGCCCGACGAAATGAGCTACGGCTGGGACGAGCTGGGCTATCACCGCATCGCCGCCTGCGCCATGGTGACCGACAAACTGTACAACAAGCAGTTCTTCATGATGGTCACCCACGCCCCGCTGGGCGCCACGGCGCGCGCCGAGGGCGCCAAACTGCTGATCGAGCGCGAAAAGATGTACAACCCCGACGGCATCCCCTCGATTCTGGTCGGCGACATGAACGCCGCCATGGACGACGCCTCGTCGAAGACGCTCCGCACCCATTGGAACGACTCGTTCCTCACGGTGGAATCGGATTTCGTCAGCGGTCCCGTCGGCACGTTCAACGGCCACAAAATCACAGCCGACCTCACGCAGGCCACGGCGCGCATCGACTACATCTACTCGCGCGGCGACGTGGAGCTAAAATCCTACAAGGTGGACAACACCGTTTACGGCAACATCTACCCTTCGGACCACTGCCCCCTGACGATTCAGTTCGACACCGACTACGAGAAACCCGCACCCGACGTGGTCGAGGGCTCCGGAACGGCCGCGGACCCGTGGCAGCTCAACTCCGTGAGCGACTGGAACACGGTCGCCGCGTCGATCAACGGACAGGCCGAAGACGCCGTCTACACATCGGCGGCCTACTACCGCCTCACGGCCGACATCGACTTCGACAACAAGAACCTCACGCCGATCTCCTTCACGGCCGACAACACGATCTACTTCGAGGGCGAATTCGACGGTGCGGGACATAAGCTCCTCAATGTGAAGCTCGTCGCTCCGGGCAAATCCTGCGGCGTATTCGGCGCCAACAAGGGCACGATCCGCGATTTGGCCGTCGAAGGTGCGCTTTCGACCGAATTCGAGATCGCGGGCGGCATCGTCGGCATAAACGTCGGCGTCATCGACGGAGTGACCTTCAAGGGCGACATCACGGGCGGCGAAGGCGCCAAGACCATCGGCGGCATCGCGGGCCAGAACAAGGGTACGCTGGTCAACTGCGCCAACCTCGGCGGCACGATGAAGACCGACGCCCCGAAAGACCCCAACATGGGCGGCATCGTCGGCCAGATTGCCAAAGGCGACGACGGCTTGGGCCGCTATGTCATCAACTGCTACAGCCGGGTGGACCAACTCGAAGCGAAACACAACGACGTCGGCGGCATCGCCGGCATCGTCAGCGACGACAGCTTCGTCATCAACTGCTACTCGACCGTGGAAAAGATCACAGCCAACAGCTCCTACGCATCGGTGGTGGGTTACAGCAAGAAAGGCAACCTGCAGAACATCTACGGCAACTCGGCATGTCCGTCCAAGTCTGCGGCGAACTCCGCCGTCGGTAGCGACAAGGCGGCCGGAACGGTCTGGAAAAAGACGACCTTCGCCCTGCTCTCGCTCGACGAGATGAAGTCGGGCGCCGTCACCGTACCTTCGAGCGGCGAGTCGTGCGCAAGTTTCGCTGAGGCGCTCAACGCCGGCGCAACGCTCTTCAACGACACCCCGGCGGCAACGCTGCCGGGCAAGCCCGACGTCGTCCTGCGCAAGTGGACGGCATCGGAGAGCTATCCCGTACTGGAAAAATAACTCTTCAGGAGAACCGGAACTTTCCGGTTCTCCCTTTTTAAACCGAACGAAATGAAACGTTACCTACTCATCCTCTGCGCAACAGCCGGTCTGTACGCCTGTTCGCAGCCGGCGGCCGAAACGACGGACAAAGCCCGGTTCGTCCGCGCGGAACTCCACAACCCCTCGTCACGGTACGTCGTGGTGGTCTCGCACCGCGGAGACTGGCGCAACTGGCCCGAAAACTCCATCCCGGCGATCGAATCGGTGATCGGCATGGGGGTAGACATCATGGAGCTGGACCTCAAGCTCACCAAGGACAGCGTGCTGGTCCTGTGCCACGACAAGACGATCGACCGCACGACCAACGGCCGCGGCCGCGTGTGCGACATCACCTACGACTCGATCCGGCGCTGCGTGCTGAAAACCGGCCACGGCGTGAAGACCTCGCTCAAAATGCCGACCCTGCGCGAAGCGCTCGCCGTCTGCAAGGACCGCATCGCGGTGAATATCGACCAAGGCTACGAATATTACGACCTCGCGCTCGCCATCACCGAGGAGCTGGGCGTCACGGATCAGGTGCTCATCAAAGGCAAACGTCCGGTGGAGACCGTCTCTGCAAAATTCGCGGAATACGGACACAACATGATGTACATGCCGATCATCGACATCCTCAAACCGCAGGGCAGGGAGCTTTTCGAGGAATATGCCTCGAAGGGCGTCGTCCCGCTGGCTTACGAAGTGTGCTGGGACGACTATACGCCCCAAGTCGAAGCCTGCATGCGGCAGGTCGTCGCAGGCGGTTCGAAACTGTGGGTCAATTCGCTCTGGGACTCGCTCTGCGGCGGTCTGAGCGACGACAAGGCCTTCACAGAATCGCCGGACGAGGTGTACGGCCGCCTGCTGGACATGGGCGCTTCGATCATCCAGACCGACCGGCCCGAACTGCTGATCCGCTACCTCGAAGCGCAGGGACGGCGCAAATAACCGAGCAACATGAACAAATTACTGATCTGCATGGCCGTCGCATGCGTGACGGCCGTCAACGCCGCGGCGCAGAGCTTCTCGGCCGCGACCTACAACATCCGCCAGCTCAACGCCAAGGACACGGCCGAGGGCAACGGCTGGGAGCGGCGTCTCCCGGTGATCTCGTCGCTGATCCGGTTCCACGACTTCGACATCTTCGGGGCGCAGGAGGTCTTCCACAGCCAGCTGCAGGGCATGCTCGCGGCGCTGCCCGGCTACGATTACGTCGGCGTCGGACGCGACGACGGGGCCGCAGGCGGCGAATACTCCGCGATCTTCTACAAGCGCGGCCGCTTCCGACTGCTCGATTCGGGCCATTTCTGGCTCTCCGAAGACCCCTCGAAGCCCGGCAAGGGCTGGGACGCCAAATACGTCCGCATCTGCACATGGGGCCGGTTCTATGACAGACAGAGCCGTCAGCGGTTCTGGTTCTTCACCACCCACACCGACCACCGCGGCGAACAGGCTCAGGCCGAGAGCTGCCGCCTGATACTGGCGAAGATCGAAGAGTTGTGCCGCGGCGAGCGGGTCATCCTCACGGGCGACTTCAACGTAGGCGAGACGAGCCGGAGCTATGCGATCCTGCGCGACTCCGGCATCCTGTCCGACACCTACGACACGGCCGAAATCCGCTATGCCGAAACAGGCACCGAAAATTGGTTCGACCCCGACATCAAGACCTTCCGCCGCATCGACTACCTCTTCGTAACGCCGGGTTTCCGGGTGCTCCGCTACGGAATCCTGACCGACACCTACCGTTCGGAAAACCCGGACGGCGGGGAGCGGAAATTCCGGGCCCGGACTCCGTCGGACCACTTCCCCGTGCAGGTCGAACTGGAATTCACGAAGCGGTAAGACTCCGATTAACCTGATAACGCAACCAACCCTGCTTATGTCAATACTCTCATTTTTCAGAAAAAGCGCACCGGCGCCGCGTCTGCCGAAGGACGACGACGCCATGATGCGTCTCTACAAAAAACTCCGCTGGCAGAGCTTCATCGCCGGCACCGTCGGCTACAGTCTCTATTACGTCTGCCGCACGAGTCTCAACGTGGTGAAAAAGCCCATCCTCGAAAGCGGGGCGCTGGACGCCACGCAGCTGGGCGTCATCGGTTCGGCGCTGCTGTTCGCCTACGCCATCGGCAAATTCGTCAACGGATTTCTCTCCGACCACAGCAACATCAAACGCTTCATGGCCGCGGGTCTTGCGGTATCGGCGGTCGCCAACCTGCTGGTCGGCATCCTCGGCTTGGCCAACGGAGGCGGCATCGTCGGCAACATGGTGCTGTTCATCGCCTTCGCCGTCATGTGGGGCGTCAACGGCTGGAGCCAGTCGATGGGCGCGCCCCCGGCCATCATCGCCCTCTCGCGGTGGTACCCGCTCAGCAAGCGGGGCACCTACTACGGATTCTTCAGCGCCAGCCACAACCTCGGCGAATTCCTGTCGTTCCTGTTCGTCGGCGCGGTCGTCGGCTTCTTCGGCTGGCAATGGGGATTCGTAGGCTCGTCGGTCGCCGGCGTGCTCGGCGTACTGACGATCGTACTGCTGATGCACGACACCCCCGAATCGAAAGGGCTGCCCCCGATCGAGGAGCTGACCGGCGAAGAGACTCCCGGCACGCCCCGCGACCACGGCAAAACTTCCGACCTGCAACGCTCCGTGATCCGCAATCCGCTGGTCTGGGTGCTGGCGCTCTCCAGCGCGTTCATGTATATCAGCCGCTATGCGATCAACGGCTGGGGCGTGCTTTTCCTGCAGGAGATCAAAGGCTATACGCTGGCCGCGGCCACGCAGGTCATTTCGGTCAATGCGCTCTGCGGCATCGTGGGCACGGTCTTTTCGGGCTGGCTCTCCGACGCCTTCTTCCACGGGCGGCGCAACGTGCTGGCCTTCGGCTTCGGCGTGCTGAACACCGTCGCGCTCTGCCTGTTCCTCTACTCCGGCGACGGGCTGGTCGTCAATATCCTCAGCATGATTCTGTTCGGCGTGGCGATCGGCGTGCTGATCTGTTTTCTGGGCGGCCTGATGGCCATCGACATCGTACCGCGCGAAGCGACGGGCGCCGCGCTGGGAATCGTCGGCATGGCGAGCTACGTCGGCGCCGGCCTGCAGGATATCGTCAGCGGCTGGCTCATCAACTCCGGCAAAACGGAGCTGGACGGCGTGACGAGCTACAATTTCGACTCGGCGATCGTCTTCTGGATCGCCGCGTCGGCCGTATCGTTCATTCTGGCGCTCTTCGTCGCCAAACGCTCGCACCGGTAAGCCGCAGACAACTCATCCGCCGAATCAGGCTGCAAGAGATCCCTTGCAGCCTGATTTTTTACCCTGCGGTCCCTTTTTCCGCACTTTCGCCGGCATAGGGCCGATCGCTCAATTTATAAATTCTATGCGTTGATTTTTAGAAACATCTGGTTCGTTGAATTTATTTGCACGTAAGAAATCCGCGCTGTTTCTTTGCTTTCGGAACAGAAAAACAGCTCCATTTTTCAGTCAAACTAAAAACGCAACAAAGATGAAGAAAATCATTATCGTACTGCTTGCAGCAGCTGCAAGCTTTACGGCGGCCGACAAAGCTTCGGCGCAGGAGAAAGGTTTGTGGATCGGCGGCAAGCTGGGCTACTGGCACGACAAAACGGAAGGCGTCAAAACCGATTCGTTCTCGATCGCTCCCGAAGTGGGTTACGATTTCAACAAGAGATGGTCGGTGGGCGTGGCGCTCGGTTACGAGTACCTGAAAGTAAAGGACGGCGGCAGCGCCAACGTCTTCACGGCGTCGCCCTATGCCCGTTACAAATATTATAACAAGGGGATTCTGTCGCTCTTCCTCGACGGCGGCGTAGGCTTCGCCTGCTGCGATCACGAGGGCTTTCAGGCAGGTATTACACCGGGACTGAGCGTGAAGATCAACGAGCACTTCAGCTTCCTGACGCAGGTCGGCTTCCTCGGCTACCGCAAGGACTACTTCAACGGCGGCAGCGGCGAGGCCTTCGGCCTGAAACTCTCCTCGTCCGATCTGAAATTCGGATTCTACTACAAATTCTAACCGACAACGAGGATATTCACGCCGCGCCGGTCCCGCTGGCGCGGCGTTTTTTTGACAACAAAAATCCGCTGCACATACGCGCATGCCCATCGGACCTCAGCCGTCGGTTCACCGTGCGGTCTACCCGTTCCACGCAAACCTCATGGAAAGCCCCTCCGCCGAGGGCATGAAAAAAGACAGCCGCACTCCTGCAACTGTCTGATTTTCATTGGTGGGAACAAGCGGATTTGAACCGCTGACCTCCTGCTTGTCGAGCAGGCGCTCTAAACCAACTGAGCTATGCTCCCAGAATTTTTCCGCATAAAAAAACCATCCTCTTGGATGGTTTCAACTTAGTGGGAGCTGAGGGATTCGAACCCCCGACCCTCTGCTTGTAAGACCATTCACCAAACAAGCACAACTTATTTTAAATCACTACATTAGCGACTTTCGTGGTTTTTATCACAAAACCGGCGGTAAGAAATTAAAAATTGCAAAGTCCAATATCACATTGCAATAGCTTATCTATCAATTGATTGTATATTTAAATCTTGGGGGGGGGAATTATTTATTCCCAGTTTTTTCTCCAATTCATTAACACGCATCAAGAGCCGTTCGTTTTCTCGTATAAGCTTCTCATTGTTTGCCAAAACAGCATGGATTGTATAAGACGTATTCTCGTCAGAAGGAGCAACTACTTCACTACTCACTTTCCGCATTTGACCTTTTCCCTGCATCAACCAATCTATCGACACATCGGGAAAAACTGCAATAAATTTCGCCAGCACATCCTCTGTTATCCCTGTTTTCGATTCTAAAGTACCTCGTGATACTCCAATTTTAGTATAGAACTCCCGCTTACTAATATTAAGAGTATCAGCGAACTGCAAAATTCTTTGCTTTATTGGCGAAATCTTTTGCTCTTTTTCTTGCATATTGGCGAAATCTTTTGCAACTTTGCATCGTAGTACAATTGTACCATGCTTATGTATCGTAACAAATTGGGTAAAGTTAAAATAAAAACCGCTGAACGCCAAGCAAAATGGGTAAAAAAGTAGCATTCATCAATATTCCAACATCAGCAGGTTGGATGCCATTTTTGAAAAATCTTAAATGCAATGAGCCTGTGCATTTCCACAATATCGACAATACGGCAGCCAATGGGCGTCAGGCGATCAAAAGATTTCTCAAGAAATGGCCAGATTATAGATTTTCAACAAAGACGAACAAGGAAAATCATTCATTCACGATAATAAGGCTTGAATAATATGCCAACGGACTCTCACAGAAAATGCAAACGGAAACGCGGCTCCGAAATGACCATAAAGGAACTTCAACAACTTGAATTTCTGAATGGCGTACAGGCTGCAAGATACTGCAGTATGTCTCCCCGAACCTTCTACCACTATTTGGGACTTACTGATGTGCCGAAATATGTTCGTCCAACAAAATCAGTAAAGGGGAAAGTACTGTATCGTCGTGCAGATTTGGACGAGAAACTACGCCCAAGGACACTCATGCAAAAAATAGAATTTATTCAAAAACAAGAGCAAAACCAATCTCTGACCGCAAAAAAGAGAAAGCTCTTGGCTCTTCCGGTAACGCCGTGACGGTCTTACAGAGAGCATCGAGGTAAATGCCATGCTCATGATGGCGCAAGTACAGGTTCTCACGAGCGATGTATGACAAGCCATATAAGCAGCGGTTTTTACCTCGAAAAATCAGCAAGGGCATTTAGCCTGAACACGCCTCTGTTTTCCGGCTATACAAAATTGCCCTTGCTTTAAAACTGAAAATATGCCCGGCAATAAACCATTTACACGCGAAGAGTTTCGTGCCTACCTGAAAGAGCGGGATCGCAAGCATAAGGCTTATGACACGACCCAAAGAACTGTGAAGGTCATGTATAAAAGTCTATGTCCGCAGTGCGAGTATAATGCGGAACATGGCAAAAAGATAATCTACAACTGTCCGCACTGTAAAGTTAGGTATTGGAATAATTGCAGTAAACAGCAAGTTAAGAATGGAGCTATTCTGAAATCCCTACAAACAAATTACGGGAACATCGAATGGATGAAAGCTTATAACCCGGATGGCTCGCTGTTTTATCAGTGGAAACGCCACGAAAGCAGATATAAACAAGATATTGACGGGAAATGGGTTCCCAAAGATTAATTAAACGATAGCGTCATGCCTAAAAATTGCGTCACACCCAACAAAATCACAATCTCTTTCTCCACCCCAGAAGAGATCGCGTCTCTTGATCTGATCAAAGCCATAACCTTCGCCCGCTCGCATAAGAAAGGCATTTTGCAAATGATTAAGACTTACGATGCACTCTCCAAAGAGTGTTCTGCGCTAAAAGCAGCAACACATAACGAATAGCCAATATTACAGCTGTGAGTCATAAAATAAAGACAGATACCGGGTACTGTATTGTCAGTGATGATTGTTCTCTCGACGAAGAAGAACTCAAGGAATTGGCCGCCAGCATCAAAAGGCTTCCCAAAATCACACAGCCCAACTTCTTTATCGACATGCGATATGACTACAAATATGTCCAGCTGCAGGCGTTACTGAAGATAACGGAAGTACTCCAACCTGTAATAAAAGGCAATATTAAAAACAATTCATCAAAACTCGACAGCATGGAGAGTGTATGCGTACATCGAGAGCGGAATGAGGTGGAAATTTCACTACCTCTCTCTTCGTTCGGGGTATTACGGCATTATTATCCTGAATTGCGAGCTGCACTCTCGGCCATGCCGTCGATTCAAGTCACATATCCAAAGTGGTCGTACCAATTTAGCAAAACACTCTATGGCAATGGGCCGTTCTGTACCTATGTCGCCATAAGCCGCGATGAAAAGAACAGACGCAGAGAACTCGTGCATTTCTTTTTCCCCATTGACATCGCAGCTTGCATGGTGAGTCCCCAATTCGGGTTCACCAACCTCCTGCTCCGTTCACTCCAAACCTTCAAAAATATCTATACGATAAAAATTTATCTGCAAATCTGCCGCTCCGCAGATGCTGGAAAGTGGGTCGTCAGCTACTCGAAATTGAGGCAAATTTTATGTTTAGGCAACAAATTCCGCCGGTATTACGACTTTCGGAACCGCATCCTCAAAGAAGCAGAAAACGAATTACGTTGCAACTCTAACCATTGGTTCGGTCTGGCCGAATGTTTCAGGCACGGGGAGCAATCTCCCTACCTACTGATCTTCAATATCTATTCTGCCAATAATGAACAGAATAGTTATGATAACTACAAACAACTGCTGGCGAAAATGGTATCCACCATGACGGAGAGCCTTAAAATCCAAAAAAGCACGGCCTTATCTCTCGTCAGGAAAATCAATATCCGGAACTACAACTATATCTGGCGAAAGCACAACCAGTTGCTTGCTTACATTGTCGATCAGAATGACATACAGAATAACAGAGCCTACTATGTTTCATCAATGGAGCGTATCATAGAAACCGAGAAATACAGCGAACTCGCTGAACAGCAATTACTTTTTTAAAACCTTCAAAAATCTTACTATGACAACTATTACAATCACCAACCTGAAAGGGGGAGTCGGTAAAACGACAACCGCTATCAACCTTGCCTATCGACTTGCCGCTGACGGCAACAAGGTACTCCTACTCGACACTGACCACCAAGCCAACCTGTCCCGGTTCTTTTCCGTCCAAAGTAACGAGAACATTTTTCAACTGTTCATCGGAAAGCAAGTTCCCCAGCCACATATTATCACCGATAATTTACATATTGTCCCGTCGGACATGAGGACGGCCACAATTAACTTCGAACTTATCGGAGTTTTGAACTGGCACTCCTCCCTCAAACGCAAAGTTTCGCAATACGACTTTTCAGAGCATTACGACTATTGTATCATCGACTGTCCCCCGGCCCTCGACATGATCGTTACGAACGCTCTAATGGCCGCAAATTATGTCGTAATCCCAATAACGACGGGACAGTTCGCCTACGACGGACTTCAGAACATCATGGCACGAATCGCCGAACTCAAGGAAGGGGCAAATCCAGGTATCGAAGTATTGGGAATTTTGCTGACGATGGTTTCGGAGCGCACACGAGCTGCGAAAGCCATCAACGACATACTCAAGGAACATGGACTCGATGTAAAAACCTTCAATTCCCGGATTAGACAATGTGAAGCCTTTAAACAGGCAGAGTTGAAACATATGTCCATATTCGATTATGACCCGAAATCCAATGGAGCGGTCGATATGGAGAACTTTTACATGGAAACGAGGTTACTGATCGAAAAACATAAAAGTTTATGAAGAACGACAGTATCTTCAGCCAACTGGACAATTTCGCCACGCAGGGTATAAAAAAGAAAAAGACCCTCTTTGCAAAAAAAATCACAATCGACCTTGACGAGCAACATTTGGACATAATAGACAAACGCCTGAAGATGGCCGGTTATCATAGCTGCATGCGCGGCGTAATCTGGGAAGCATTGGAACTCCTTGCTGAAAAATATAATTTACAAAACGACAATTAACCATGACTGATACCGAATATTTAGCCCGGCGCAAAGAGCTGGAAAACCTTATTGTACTGCTCGACGCAGAACACCTTACAGACTGCGAATTTAAGAATGGTGTTCATATCCATATTGACACGGGGTGGAAAAGCAAGACAGGAGTGGTATGCGGTCATTACATCGAAAAAGCCTATGGGAGCATACAGTATTACTATCACCCGCTGAAAAAAGATGGTACTCCGGCAAAAACCGTCAGATCGACATTTGTAGGATGTAAACTCTCGAAGCTATGAATATAGCATATCTCTGCATAATCTCCTGTTTCGCGGTAGGACTCTCGACCGCAGATCAGGCGAAAATAGAGAGGTTACTGGATATGGCCTCAAACTACAAACAAGTTGAAAAAACAGTCATGCTCCTCAAGCGACCAACTCCGTTAATCACTCGAATACCGTGCATATCACCCCTGCAAGCAGAAGATCTTCGTAGCATTCCAGTAAGCTCCAGCTATGGCCGACGACTTCATCCTATCCTGAATGAATATAAGCATCATTCAGGAATAGACCTTACTGGAGTGATGGGTGAATACGTCTATGCCACCGCTGATGGCACCGTCTACATTACTGGCGAAAACAACACGATAGGCAAATATGTAAGAATAAACCATGCCTATGGTTTTACATCAGTTTATGGACATTTAAGCGAAATAAAGGTCAAAAGTACCGAGCATATACATATCGGGCAAGTAATCGGTCTGGTGGGCAGCACCGGCCGCAGCACCGGGCCGCACCTACACTACGGGATAAAGAAAAACGGCAAGGAGCAAAACCCCTTACCGTATTGCTATCTATACCTTCACTGGCTAAAAATGTTGAATAGTGAAGGGAAGAATGCTCCTACTTCTGTTCGCGTTTCTTGCGTTCAATGGTCGCCATACGTTTCTTCACCGTGCGGCGTCCCTTCTCTACGTAATTCTTATATACCGCATCAGGGATCTCCACAATCTCGTCCTTATGAGCTGCAAAATATTCCTCAAGAAGTTTACTCATAATCTCACTATTCGATATGGTTATATCCCCTTGACGAATAAAAGTATATTTCAACGTAAAAAATTTTCTATGTTCTTCTTCCGTTACCGGAATAGTCATTTGTATCATATTCTCAATGCGTTTTGTGCAAAAGTAAAAAAAAATAATAGAAAAGCATTATATCAGCTCACATTATTATCATTCAAGATAATAAGCAATATTCACCAACCAATAATTAGCCCCCAAAAAATACACATATAAAACTATACGTCGATATTTTATACAGTATTTATGTGTTATTTGTATTTATTTTATTTCACATATATTACAAAATTATAATTTAATACTTTGATTTTCTATATAGTTATCTATAAATAGAAACGCATACAATGAAACGTCTTCTACTCTTCTTCATCCTAATATCAGCATATTCAACATCATATGCCCAGTTTTCATCCGTATCGACCAACATCGTCGGCTGGGCAGCCGGTAATATCAATGCAGCCGTTGACGTGAATATGAATCTGCACAACACGTTCAACATCCCAATTTCGGTCAATCCGCTCAAGTTCGGGGATACCCAGTGGAGCCATGTCGTTCTGCAACCGGGATGGCGGCACTGGTTCGTCGAGCGATACATCGGCCAGTTCGTTTCCCCGTCGCTGTTTTATGCAAACTACACGATCGGCTACGATAAACGTACCTTCAAAGGCAACGCCTACGGCATCGGCTGCTCATGGGGCTACTCGAAGCTCTTGAGTACCCGCTGGAACTTCATCGTCGAATTTGGGGCCGGCATCATTTATACCCCCTACACCGAGAAGCTGCGGCCGAAATATATCGGAGAGTTCGACGATGAGTACACCTACCATCACCGACGGTTCCTGCTCGTCCCGATCAAATGCAACCTATCATTTTCCTACTTATTCTAATCTCATATCCCATGACAACAACTTTTGAAAATTCCAAAGGATACAAAGTACTGCCATTGTCTGCCGACGAAATCAAGGTATGGCCACGTGCCAAGACCTGCGACCGCTGTGGCCGGAAAATCAGTTCAAACGGCTTCTACGTAGGAGCCGTCAATCTCATGTATTGCCCCGACTGCTACGAAGAGTGGCATGCCTCGGCCCCGGAGAAACAGGGAGTTCTGGATCTCCGGGAAAATACATATTTGGCCAAAGCCATCGGGTATATTACCAATGCTTTCTCAAAAAACAAATTCAGAATTAAGGTTCATCGTTCAACTCGCAGACAAGGCCTTCAAACTTACTATTTCACAAAAGATGCAAAACATTGCGTATGTATCGAATACGATCCTACATTGGATTTTGGGAATGATTCTCCGTCCGGCTCTCGATTGTCTGGAATAGAAATTCACATGAACAATGCCTTCAAACTTCAGAACACGCCCGAAATACAATTATCAGAAGTTCCCGAATGTATTCTTGAATTACTCACTTATTTGAAGAATTGAAAGTAGCCGCAACTATTGTCTTGTTCATTTTGCACAAGGAATATATACAATCAATTTAGCATGAAACTATTAAAACCTATATTTTCGAGTGTAATAAGTGTCGTGATGCTCTCTTGCGCCATGACACACTCATTGCAACGAAACACCCCGACGGCCGACATCCACCTGCCCAGCAATGGCCCCGTGGAAACACCCGAAGTAGAAGATGTCGAAAGGGCTGTCACGCAGATGCGCAAGATCTCGATGAACGGCGGTCGCGACAGCGCCTATTTGGCCGAGGTCGAACGCGACTCCACGGGAGAGGTCACCATCAAGGGCGAAAACATCCAGACAGTCTATATTGTCGCCAAGTCGAAAACCGTAGCCGAACGCAACGGCGAGATTGCGATTGACTTCATCGTAGGCATACCCGCTGCTCTCCAGAGCAGCACGTGGGGGTTGTCGCTCACCCCGGTCATAGAGAACAATGGGATGGAAGAGGCACTGCAGCCGCTCTCTATCCGGGGTGAGCTTTTTTCCGACATCCAAAAGCGTCAGTACTGGCAAATGAACAAGTACCTGAACCGTATTCTCGACGACTCGACGGAGCTCACAACGACCACCAGCTTGGCCGCGAAATACTACGAAGCCTACAACCGCTACATCGCCGGCGGCCAGAAGCGCCGGGCCGACAAACTGGAGTCCACCTACAAACAAACGATCTCATTCCCCTATCTGAACGATCCGCGGCTCGACTCCGTGCTGATCCGCAAAGGCGAAATACGCTACTATTACACCCAGACCTACCGGCCGACAAAGGATACAAAGCGTCTGCACCTCTTTTTCCGCGGCCGCATCGACGCCATCGACCGCAGCCACTACGATCTCTCGAACAGCGACACGCTGACCTACACCGTGACCTCCATGTTGTCGCTTTTGGACAACGAACCGCGGTACATGCTCAAGATCATCGACAAGTACGTCGAAGTGCGCGACCGCAACTACATCACCTTCCCGGTCGGCCGTGCCAATGTAATCGACACGATGGGCCAGAACCATGTGCAGCTTGCCAAAATCGAGCGTCTGATGGACACGCTTATCAACCAATACGAATTTTTCGTCGATTCAATCACCATTACCGCTTCATCCTCTCCCGACGGTTCGATGGCGACCAACAACCGTATTGCCGGCGAACGTGCCCGCGCAATAAAGGAGCGCCTGGTGCGCAAGTTCGGCCACGAGGTCGATACGCTCATTCGCACCCGCTCGATCGGCGAGGACTGGACGCTGCTCAAGCGCCTGATACGTCACAACAGCGATATGCCCAACTGGGAGCAAATCATGGCCATGATCGATCAAAGCAGTAACCTCGACGTAACGGAGCCGCAAATTCGCAAGCAGTTTCCCAAGGACTATGCCTACATGAAGGAGATCCTCTATCCCCAGTTGCGGGCCGTGGACTTCCGCTACAACCTGCGCCGCGTCGATATGGTTAAGGATACCGTTGTATTGACCGTGCTCGATACGACCTACATGCGCGGAGTGCAGCAGCTCCGTGACCGGGATTATGTCGGGGCGCTGCGCACCCTGAACGACTACAAGTGCCAGAATCTTGCAATCGTGCTGCTCTCTTTGAGCTACGACGAGGCGGCATTCGAGATTCTGGAACAGCTACCGCCGGCCGAGAAGAACGCACGCACAGACTACCTATCGGCCATAGCCCTCTCGCGCATGAACCGGCCGCGTGAAGGACTGGAATATTACCTCAAGGCGATTCAGGCAGACCCGGTGCTGAAGTTCCGCGGCAACCTCGACCCCGAAATCCAGATACTCTATAAGCAGAACAACGTAAAATCTACGACCTATGACAGTTGAGTTAGGATTATTCGATATAGCACTTTATGCACTTCTGCTTTGTGTCGGCACCATATTATGCTACATGTTACCAAACTCGGTCTCTTTTCGTAGAAAGAGCTACGAGGCTATGGCACTCGACCTTTGGAAGCAGGGAAAGTTCGAAGATGCAGCATATATCATGGATTGTCTGCACCGATGGCATTTCACGAAAGAAACACACGCTCTGGCGGCCATAGTGTACTACAAGGCCGGGCGCATCGACGACGCGCAGGAACACCTGACCATGATTTGTAAACCGAAAAATGTACTCTTCCTGTTTTTGACCTCCAACGCGACACTCAAGACGCTATTCGACGAACTCAAGAAACACAACGATTAATATGAAATACCTCTGCTACATACTCACGGGGCTTTGGCTCGTAAGCTCTTTGGCCAGCTGCGAGATTCACGACGACATCGACGTAAGTGTGAAGCGCAAGGCCGTTGTATACCTGCGCTACAACTACAACGACGGAGAACATGACACGATGGACGAAGTACAGACCGTGCGGCTGTTTTTCTTCGACCTGAAGACCGGACGGCAGTACCGGGACACGACACTGACGCGCGAAAAGTTCCTGACCGATACCGGAGCCATGCAAACCTACATTTCAAATGGAGAATATGGAATTGTGACGCTTGCGAACGTAGGGCATGGCTCCACGGTATCGGCAGACAACCTCGGCGATGCCGCCATCACCTTCCCTGAAACGGGGGCCGACCCGGTTTTCTTCAACCGCATCAAGACGCCGATCCTGAAGGGCGATTCGCTGCGCTTCGACATCAACCTGTTCAAATCGGTATACAAGGTCAACGTCTTGATCGAAGGGATGCAGAACATCGACAACCCCGAAGACTTCTATTTCGGACTGAACAACTACGCCGCTCTGAATTTTGACAACAAACCCTGCGGCGGCTTCAGGATGTATCGTCCACGGCTGACCCGCGACCCGGCAGCCGGCACCATGTCGGGGTCGTTTTACACGCCATACTTTCCTTCGGACTCACCAATCTCAATCGGCATCTACACCGACGCTCCTGCTTCGATTTACGGGCACGAACTTTTTGTGGCCACGATACAACGCTACATGGAGATCACCCCTAATCCGGGACACGATGTCGAGATAGACATTCGCATTCTCCTGAACGGAGCCAATGTGACGGTGATTATCTCCGACTGGGAAGGAACAGTCACTCAAGAAGAACATTTCGGGGCATAGGCTCGAATATAACTTATTATCTCACTTAATTTTTTAATCATCCTCCATGAAAAACTTTTTTATGAAATTGGTCGCAATCGCGACAATGTTGGCACTGGTCACTGCCTGCGAAAAAAACCACATTAATCCTACACCAGACAACGGTGGGAAGGAAGGCGAGATCGAACTTATCTTGAAAAATGAAAGTGTAGCTGACGGAACCCGCGCCTTTGGTTCCGGAACTACCGAAAGTTGGGAGAAGTCGATCTCTTCCGCCGTACTTATCGTTTACAACACATCGGGCACGCAAATCCTTCGCCGTGTCCTGACCGCTGCAGAAGTGAACGGCTCGACAACAACGCCAATCAAGTTCGTACTTCCGGGCGTGAGTGCCGAAGCCACATGCGATTTCTATGTCATAATCAACCGCACCGTAGCAGACAACATCACCACCAAGACCGGGCTGCTCGCAGAACTGGAGAGCGACGTCGCCTCCTACAACAGCACCTACGCCAACGTTACAACAAAGGCCATGCGCACCGGGGGATTCGTAATGACCGGTACTGCAAATGCCAAAATCGTATCGGGAACCACCGCAGTTGCTATTACCGTAAAGCGCGTTGTGGCAAAAGTAGAAATCCAGACTACAATGACGGACTCATTCCGGAGCAAATATGGAAATGGATGCATCGAACTCAAGAAGATAACCTTGAGCAAGGGTGCCGAAAAATCTTACCTTATTGACCAAACAACGAGCAAATACGCTACTGTGAGTTCTTCCTTCACTTCGGCACAGGATGCCTACTGCGACAAAACCGGTGCGTCGAAAACAAACGCCTACAAGTACAACAATCTTTTCTACATCAACGAAAAGGCCGCAGCCGCTGCAGGCTCGCGAATAAAAGTAGTTCTCGATGCCGTCTATGATGCCGATGGCAACCTCTCGACCACGACCGACCAGTTAGCAGTAACCTATGAGACCGAACTCACGGGCACCACTGGCGGGAAAATCGTCCGCAACGGTTCATATAAAATCAATGCCAAGCTCGACGGACTCACCGGACAGGACGTGACTTTGGCTGTGACCATTGCAAACTGGGATGCCTTGTCCACGCAGGATGTGAACTTGGGGCAGTAACCCCGACCCTTTTCCCCAAACATCCCCGGCCGTAGCCGGGGATGATTCAAGTCGCCGTAGCTCAATCGGAAGAGCGTATGTCCGGTATCTCTCATACGAAATGGATTAGTAAATTGGATATGGACATGAGGTTGCGGGTTCGAGTCCCGTCGGCGACACTACTCCAAATATTTTGCGTCATGAAAACTTACAGAACACTTCTTATGCTACTGCTGGCCGCGACGACGGCGTGCAGCAAAGACTCCGCAGAGCCAGAAACTCCCGGCCCGAAACCCTCAATCAGCATGACACTCGATTACCAAAGCCGAGAATACGAGTTAGGGGAAGTAATCGAGGCAACGCTGACAATCACCGAAAAGAATCCGACAGCAGACTATTTCCTGTTGAACACCTCCTGCAACGGAGGTAAGGCTACGGCAATAGTAGACGGCCGTGAACTGCAATGGCAGGCCGAACAGCAGATTCCCTACGAAATTGTCAATGACGAATTCTCCTCGAAAGTGCTGCACCTGAAGATAACGCCCCAAGCTGGGGCAACGGCCAAACAGCCGTTCAACTTCGGCATTTATGCAATCTCGACCGGCGGGACAAAGGTCGAAAAAAGAATTTATGCCGTGAGTGTCAATACTGCGGAAATCATAACGAATGTCGAATGTATCACCCCGACAATCAATTTGGAACAGCAGTTTAAATTTATTTTAACAGCAACCAAAGAGAATTATACCGGTAACTTTTTCGTACAACTGTCAACAGAAAGCAACGGCTTTTTCATACTCGAAGACGGCATTGCCGGAAATCGTTTCTACTGCCCTGCAGACTCCCATAATATGCTCTCATACCAGCCCCATGAAACCGGCTTACATAAAATCCACTGCATAGTAAAGGACGACATCAGCGTTTCCGAAGTGGATATCGAAGTCGAAGTCAATGGGATTAACGGCAGCCTCACGAATCCGGAACCCGGCGTGTATATTTACTGCAATTCACTCTATTACCCAAGTTCGGTATGGAACCAAGAATGGGAAGAGCAAGCTGAAGGTGTCGCAATTATCACAGATGAATGCCGGTTTCTGCTTGCCCCAGATCCCGTAATCGGAGATTGGGGCGGTGATAAATTCACGAATGTTCCTGACCTCACGGTCATTCAGGACTGGAGAGAAGCCAAATTTGATTATAACGGCCGAAAAAACACCGAGGCATTACTCAATGCCAAAGATGTTATGCGGAAAGTCGAGTTCACCGAAAAATGTTACAACTACGATAAAGATAATCCGGGCAAGTGGTACCAGCCAGCTGCGGGACAAATGTATTTGCTCTATCAAAATTTGGACGAGGTACAACGATGTTTAAGCCTGATAAATGGGCGAAAACTAAAAGCCAATGAACACTACATATCCTCTACTGCCGCGGATGAATCACACCTCTGGGCCATCAGTCTCACAAAATTTGAACAGATATATTTTTTCTTGCATGAAGCCAATAACCGGACGTATCCTGTCCGCGATTTATAGCAGAAATTATGAACGTGCAAGTAACAAGCGTCGAGCAGTCAGTTCTGCTTATCCGGTTGGGAGTGCCCCCGGAGAGGGCAAGTATGGTGTGGCATCGTATGTTCCGAGACAAGAAAACAGGCTACACCGAATGGGCGTTGAAAATAGGGCCTATCCAAAAATTCCCCCAATTGGAGGTGCTCCAAATCATTCCCGCCTACACGGTCGCTGACATCATGGAATTGCTACCGATGTTTATTGGACGCAAGGGAACATTCTACCTTAATATCACCCCATGCTATGAAGGTTGGTATGTAGGGTACGAACTTGAGAAAAAATTGAAACTTAAATCCTTTCGGGGGCCAAAACTGGTCGATGTGCTTGTGGCTGCCACCGACTGGGTTTTATCGAACGGATATATGTTGAATGTATGATTATCGACACCCTGTTTTCATCAAAAACGGATCTATGGGCAACGCCGCAGGAATTTTTCGATGAACTCGATGCAGAGTTTCATTTCACCCTCGCTCCCTGCGCTACCCCGGAAAATGCCAAGTGTAAAAAGTTTTACACTCGCCAAGAAAATGGATTGCAAAAAAATTGGGGAGGGGCTGCAATCCGCCGTACTATTTTGATTCCCAGATAATCTTTACATAAGTACGATAATAAACTTTAAGCATGAATACACAAATCTCACAAGCTCTGACCTACATGGGCGAGCAAACAACCGTTCAGACTTGCAAAGTATGTGGCTGCACCAATGACGACCCCTGCTACCATGATGGATTGGGGATGTGCTGGTGGGTAAAGGCCGATCTGTGCTCACACTGTGCCATGATTCAGGCTGGAGAAATACCTGAAGACAGTGTAACCCATTGTGTAAATTCCAATCCTATAATACCATGAAAAAATACCGTGAAATAATCCTCTTGCTTTCACTTCTTGCGGCCGCAGGCTGTGGGAAATCCGAATACAGGATCACCGAACCCAAGCCCACGCTCGAAGTGACGGCCTTGCAGGACAGCTACATCATCAACCAACCGGCGTTTCTCCAGCTCAAGGTCACACAGCAGGGATACGACGGGGAATTTCAGCTCTCGGCCGTACTCAATGAAGGGGCCTGCGAACTGGCCATGCAGGGCAGCGGCCTGCCAACCGACGGTACATGGACATCGATGTCCAACACTACGGAGATCCTGACGCTCACGCCGACGCTGGCCGGGCCGTTGCGCATATCCTTCGAGGTGAAGGCCGCAGAGGGCGAGCAGTCCGGCCGCAGCTTCATCAACTTCAATGTCCAGAAGAGCCCCGCCCTCGCGCTGGAGGTCGAATACCCCGAAACGGCGTCCATCACCGAGCGGATCGAACTGACCATGCTTCTCACCAAAACAGGATGGACTGGAGCAATCCCCGTAACATATACACAACTCACCGGCAACGGCACCCTCCAGTACGGGGCCGTGACCATCACCCCGGCCGAAGCGTTCTCCGTGCCGGCCAACATGGAACAGCCGCTTTATTACACCCCGGCCGAGCGGGGCATTCACCGTATCCAGCTCTCGGCGACGGACGGATACACGACCGAATTCAAGACCATCGAGATCATCGTAACAAACTGACAACATGAGAACGACCCTATTTTACGCATTGGCCTTATTCCTGCTGCCCGGCTGCTCCTCGTCGAAATACCAAATTGTCGAACCGCAGCCGCAGTTATCCCTGTCTACCGCCGCAGCGGTCTGTGAACTGGGAGAGAACGTGAGCCTTACACTGGCTGTTACCCAAGAAGGCGTAGACGGAAACTTCTCTCTCTCGGCGTTCATCCGCGAAGGGAAAGCCTCGCTCACACTCGACGGGAGCGACATGGATACTTCGGGTCAATGGGTGCAGCTCGCGGCCAAGCATGCACGCCTTGTAATTACCCCGGCCCAAGCGGGAGATCTGCTCGTAAGTTTTCAGGCCAAGTCCCCTGATGGCGAAGTCAGCGAACAGCAAGACCTGAAAGTGACGGTAACAGCGCCATCAGAAATCACGGCCGAAACTGTCTGCGAAGCGAAGATCGTGAACCCCGCGGCCGATGCCCGGATTCCGGTGCAGCTCCACATTCAAGGTGTTCCGGGCGCAGACGGAAAATTCATCGTAACCCCGACCGTCAGTCAGGGTAAAGGCAAAATTTTCCTGAACGGATACGCCGTGAACGGGCAGGCCAGCCCCGTCGATGCGGATGCGACGTTCGAGTATGCACCCGAAGAGATCGGCGAGCAGATCCTCGAATTCGAGGTCACAGCAGGCAAGACATCGGCAAAAGCACGCGCATACATGGACGTCGTGAAGAACATAGTCGTGACCAGCAGCGTCGAGGGTTGTTTCACCATCGAGGGAGCCGGAGAGCACAATGCTGAAGGTGAAAAGGTAACGCTCGCACTGGTGAACGAGGAGTTGTTCAACTTCGAGCCGGCCGGCTGGTATGACAGCACCGGGCAGCTCCTATCCAACGAGGCGACTTATGCACTCCAACTCTCGCGCGACTGCATAACGCAGCTTCAGGTCAGGCTCAAGCCCCGGACGGTAACCATAACCCGGCAGGGTATTGCACAGGTCGAATTCCAGTATCTCGTCATGGAAGGCGGACGTCCCGTGCCGAAAGTAACCTACGACTACCGAACGCAGTACTCGGCCGACTACAAAGTATCCGAACCTATAAAGTTCTACTACGAGGAATATCGACTCGACAAGTCGAAAATCCCGCCCGTCGGCCAGAAGTCATTCGGAATGCCGACAATCTCCAAAGGGGCGAGGAACTCGACCTACCTCTGGCGCTGTGACAAAAAATTTATGGTCTATCTGCGTCCTGAAGATAATCCCGGCTTCACATTTAATAAAAGTCGCAAATACATCGAATCTCCCAGTACCCGGTATATGATTCCGGACGACGTGACAATACTATAAATCTGACACACCATGAGAACGACACTATTTTACACATTGGCCCTGTTAATATCAGCCGGGTGCCAAGAAATTCAAGATTTCCCCGGCAAAGACGAGCAAAAAGCCACAATTACCTTGGAGTTGCATCGACAAACCTCCAAGACGCGGGCAATTGATGAAACTACCATTGAAGATGTAAACGTATTTTTTTATCAGAGCAACAATCTCGGTTTAGTACATCACTTCTATGCGACAGGAGCATCACACACGATCGACATCAATCCCGGCGACTACACAATTTGTATTGCTGCAAATATCCACAAGGATATGGGAAATTTGTCTTGGGACGCAATAAGTCAATATCTGGTCGAACGTCCCGTGGATGGTTCTGTGACTATGTTTGGCATGACACGCAGCAATATCACTCTTACTACCCGGATAATATCCGCCAAAGTCACACGCAATGCGGCCAAAATCGGGTATAACATCACCGTTTCGCCCGAAGCCGGGGACATGGATATATTATCAGTGCAATTATGCAGTATTCCGAACAAAGACTACCTGTACTACGACGACCGCGCCGAACTACCTGACCCTACCGGCGGATTCAGCAACAGCGAAGTGCGTACGATGTCGCCAGCGACCAAGAATACCGCCGGAATATTTTACATGCTTTCCAACCGGCGGGGCGAAGTGACCTCGATTACCTCGCAGGAACAGAAGAATGCGGACAAAGCCCCTGCGAATGCCTCTTATCTGCGCATCCGCACCCGAAAGGGCAATAATAAAGTACTCGACTATTGCATTTATCTCGGAGCAAACAACACCTACGACTTCAACGTATGGCAGAATGATGTACAACATCACAATCAAGGGGGATAATATCACCGACACCCGAATTACCGGGTATACGCTCGAAGTGACGGAAAGCTGGCCCAGAAACAAATACTGCGTGCCCGGTGACGTGGGAGAGCTAAATATCACCGCCACGGTGACAGGCAACTACGAATTCTTCGGACGCCTTGAGGCAACGAAAGGCGATGGCGCAAAATTCAAATACAAGGACATGATATGGCATGAAGGCTCCCGACATGACATATGGGTATACGAGGGTGACACCCAATATGGTTTAGGATATGAACCGGCGCTCATTACCAAAGACATGAATTCCCAATTACAGTATACCGTCAGCATATTTGATGACTTTGACGAGTGCACTGTTTTCACGTTCACCCGTGAATTCGCCAATATGGTGCAGGTGCATTTCCCCGCTGCCGCTGGAGATGTTTCAGTATCGCAAGCCCTCGACCAAACATCATCCGCATCGTTGGCCACAGCATTCTGCTACGAGGATGGTTGCACGTTCGTCGCTGACGGCCGCAACGGATACCTCTTTGACGGCTGGTATGCCGATGAAACCTACAAAGAACTCTTATCGGCATCGGCGGCTTTCGATTTCGTACCGACAAAAGCCGTCACTGATATTTATGCCAAATTCGGGTTGCAGAAACAGCCGAAGGTCGAAATTAGATGCTCGGAAGCGAATAAGAATTCAACATACATGTACAACAGGAACACCGTGAGCATGACCGTCACGGATTACACGGGAACGCTGACGATAACGGCCAACTGCACTGCTGGAGGACTGTTCACCTCGGCAACGTCATTTACAAAAACCGTAACCAGCGGCCAGACTTTCACGCTCGACCCGCTCGTATTTGTCCCGACGGGCACCGGCGACATATCCTATACGATCGACGTCAAGACTTCCGCAGGAATCTCAATCGCATCGAAGACGGTAACGAACACCATAACCGCCACAAGGCTGACACCCACAATCAACATCAAATATGCCGAATGGTACAATGTGAAAAAATACAGACCTTCCGGAATGAGCAATGATGTCTATTGGGGCGGCTACGAAAAAGTAATCGCCAAAGTGGCGTTTAGCCCCGCTTTGGACTATCCGGCACCTCTGGCCAACAAACAGCTCCTGCACATCAAAATGTCGCCTCAAAAGGCCGTTTTCCGCGTCGGAAGCGAAGACTGGATGGATGGCAACGGAGATGTCTGGCCGGTACCCGTCATAGAAAGTACAGTCATAAATGGCGGAGATCTGAAAGAATTTGACGCCTCATATATCGGTTCCATCACAGACAGCCCGAATTACATCCTTCAGGCCGGACAGAATTTTAAGGAAAACATCTATTTCCACCCCTTATCAGAAGGCATGGACGACCTGTATCTGCCCCAGTTTACGACACAAGCGATTAACGCAGACATGGACGACTATACCTTTATTGAGTACACCTTTAAAGGTGGCTCATTCATGAGATCTGAACTGCAGCTAACCAACACCTCCCCCCTCACTACAATAGAGGTTGAAACAGATCCCCAAAAGATAACTTTCATCAACGAATTATAGGACGGAGAATAATTACAATGCCCCAGCTTCGAAAAAGCTGGGGCATTCTATATTGTAATACACATTTATTTTTTATCTCGCGGCCAAAGGTAATACTCTCCCATAGAAGACCTGACTACATTATCACGTCCGTCCCTTATCTCTATATCAACCTGCACATCCCGGCAACGGTTGAAGTTATCTCGGAAAATTAAATTCATCGTAGTATTGCTCTCTGGCGCATTTATCATTATTCCATCCCCCTTGCCCCAATCATCATATTTCGGATCATAGATACTCCAGTTAACGGAATAAAAAACATCTTTTTCCATAGGAACCCAAAGCTCTGAAATCGAGTAATACTCCGCATTAACAGCAGCCGGATCTGTTTGTCCATCCACATCACCGAAACAGAGGTACATGGCGCATCCCTGCTTATGCTTATTGTAGACATTGTTTACCTCATTTCGGAAGTAGAAATTCTGTCCAAATTCATCATCACCGGCAGTATGAACTTCCGGATAGAATCCACCGGCAGGCTTATCTTCGACGGTCAGCGTTTGGCGGTTCGTCCCCAACTGCTGCTTCCCATTACGGGTATAGGCTATTTGAAAAGTAACCGTATGCTCTCCCGGCGTAAGCGGGATATACCAGAATGTGGCCGTGGCCCGGCCGTTCGTAAAGTTAACGTCGATGGGTTCATCAGCATACACATAAGGAGTGCCGAATTTCGCATTTTCCGTGGGACTGACGACACCCAACGCCTCGTCTTCCGTGGTAAAAGTCACTGTCGGAGCAGTATCGCAGTTAACGGCCAAATCTACACGGATCAGTGTAGTGGCAATAACCGAATTAGGAATCCGGATGTGAAACCCGCCGGCAGAACCGCCATCGTCCTCCTTATCGCATGAGGCGGACAACATCAATGTCATGGCAGAGGCGGCCATGAACAGTATCTTAAAGATATTTTTCATAATAATTGAGTAATTAAATTGCGAGGTTATTTTGGTTAACAACTCCCGGTTTTAACTAAAATTTACTAATAATCGCATTAAGGACTATCAATACGACGATAACAATAACAAATAAACATCCGGCATTCAAAGTCTTCAAAAAACACCCTTCTTGATGCACAACCTGTACCGGCTGATTGGAGCGAGGTTTAATAGGGTACCCACAATGAATACAATGTGTTGCTTTTTCAGAAATATCCTGCCCACATTCAGGACACTTTATAATAGCCATTTCTTTAAAATGATTTATTTAATATGGGAAAATACTATTTTATATTTAATATTACAAATCATTTCGCAGATTCTGACTTTTGCCCCTATTCCATCTTCTCAAGTTCAAGAAGACGCCGTCCCATAGACTCAAAACGAGCAGCAAGAGTATCGGATATCGACGTATCCGTACGAACGTATATTCGCACTGACCGCAGCATTGACATTCAACACACCGGCCAACATGACGAAACCTTACTCGGCAAAAACACAAGGCTGACGGACTCTGCCCCAACTTGAAGTCACAAATTGTGACCTCAAGGTTGCAAATTCCTGATGATTAATTCGAAACACGAAATCATCCGGGAAGCGTTTAAAATTTCGCGCCACAGCCTGATTGATTACTTTCGTTTCTACACAATACATCTATGCAAGGTCACGGTCAGACATGACCCGTTGGCCACGAATATCGTAAATCTTGTTCAGGATTATCGGGAACTCGTCCATGATTTACGACTCTTCATTCGGTGCGGTAACCTGGCCGGAATTCTCCAAAGCTCTCATGGTTTGGTAAAGGTACTGAATCGTACATAAGTGTTCACGTAATACGGAACCGCCCAACGTTAAATCCGCGGGAGTCAGAACAAGCATTTGCGTAAATTCAAAGTAAAGGATCAGCAACGTATCCGCAACATCTCCCGGATTGAATTCATGCAGCAACAACTTCATGACTGACGACCAGTCGTAATTCCTTCGCTGAAACTCTTCGGCCAACTCGGCCGGCAGTTCGATAGTCACAGGCACGTAGCCCGGACGATTTTGATTGTTTGACATTGTAGGTTTTTTAAGCATTTTGAGTAATGAAAAAGCGGCATTACTCTGACCCGCTGCTTAAAGACCTACAAGGCTTTTGCTAACCATTACAGTTTCGCACGGGGTGTAATACCGCTAAATTACAGGAAAGACATGGATATAAAAAATCCACCTCTCCGGGGTGGGCATCGCTGCCTTGTAGTATCTTTAAGCATTGCAAATATAAATGTTATAAATAACATTTCAAAGGTAGCGGGCTGTTTTTTGTGACTCCCACAAGAAATATTTCTCCACTAATTGCAACATTAATATAATAATATTGACAAACATACGTTTCGCTATAAAGAAAAAGAATATGTTAAAATGCAAAAAAACGGTAAAATATTTGCATTTGGCTGATATGCAAACTATATTTGCACTGTCTTTACCAATGGTAGGGAACCAACAGAGGTTTCGGACGCTGAGCCAATTTAATCAGCGTCCTTTTTTATTTTACCCTTTCTACCACCGTGGGCCTTGTTCAATTTTATCAATTGAATTATTGGCGACATAAGCTGTAATAAAATTAGCTTTCCCCTTCGCATAAATCTGTATTACAACAACATAATTTCCCTTAACAACTGCCACACGTTTGGTTCTGTCATAACGTTTAGTCTTATTGTCAAAGCCAACATACATTGTCGCTGTGGGATCCTCTAATACATCCTTAATCCATAAGATTCGGGATAATCGCTCTGAAGATAAAATATCCTTGGATTTCTTTTTATTTCGACTTTGATTTCGTTTACTACTTTCATAAAAAGCATGATCGAAATTACTCTCATAGAAATGAACACGAATACCATCATGGGTCTTAATAACTTTATGACAATAGGTATCCCTCCATATTTCTCGTAGTTCTTCTTCAGTAAAGTTGCAAACTACAATTTTCTGATACATACTCATAACTACCAACCCTGACGAAGATTAATATTAAACACATTAAACTTCTGTTCAAAAGGAGCAGTTGGCATTATGGGATGTCCCAGATATTTTTCTATCGCATTGCGTATTGTCAATTTAGCATTACTATTAGTGCTGTTATTAAATTTTGAAGCAACAGCTCCTGTCAGCACATCAGCTAATTGAATTAAAACAGACTCGTTGGATGGCAAGGCTTGTGTTTGTTTTACAGTTGCAGTTGTAGAGTTTTGTAGAATTTTCTGTAAGTCTTTTACTCTGTGTCCATAACCATTTACCTTATAATCAAGGAAGATATCATAGCTATTATCACTATACAACCAATGCTGAATAAGCTGAAAATAGAATTTATAGAATCCTAATTCCCCATTACCATTGTTGAATTTATCATGATTCAACTTTTCTGCTTCGATACATATTGCCCGAAACCGAATACTAAATGAATTAAAGAAAAAATCTATTAAATCCTGATATAACCCAACCGACGAAGGACTTATTTTATTCCACTTAAGCTCTCCGAATTTTTTATGTTTTTCTTTTATATCATTAATTTCTGACTTAAACTCATTTCGACATTCAGAGGGAAGCCATATCCCTCCAATAACGGCATACTTATGTGCGTCCTTGTCAAACAACGACTCAATACAACTTTCATCACAATATATTTCGTAATCCATATGCCCTATATTTAAAAAATTATATTTCTTTCATTTTCTATTAATTTCTCGCAAAGTTCATTGGTTTGCACCCTTTTAACAAATTTTCACACCCAATTTTATTCACAAGTTATCTACAAAGATCAATATACGCAGTTTAAACACCGTCTGCCGCACTATAAAGTTCTGCAAATTTTGTAAATTATTATGCCAGATATATAAATAATACCGAAAAACTAACAATATCTTCAAATGTATAAATCGCGGATCTACATATATTAACCATTTTTAATCTACTTCAACAAAATCTAATCGAAGTGCATTCGGATTGATTTTCATCTGATAAACTTTGATATTAGGATTTTGTCCTTTCGCGATCTCGACAATTCTCGTTTTATGTCTCGGTAGAATATTTACACCCAAATAGATAGCTTCAAAACATTCACTACCGATTTTAGGATAGGCTCGCACCTCTTTCCAATCCACCACTTCGTTCTTTTCTGGGTTACGATTCAAGGCCATGACCCACGGAACGGGGTCCAAAATAAATAATCTCACCTCTTGTTCATATGCCCAATCCTTTGCTTTTGTTAACATCTGGTAGTAGAACGAGCCTTGTCCACTGAAATAATCAGGTTTCTCAAGTATATCTCGATATTGAACTTCATGGCAAGAGTTATCGACCATCGTCCCAAGTCCCGGATGCAGATAAGGCTTAACTTTTTCAATATCCAATCCGATGCATACCCCTGTATGCCCTTTCGCATAAAACGTCCACATCAAAATTGAATCTCGAACTTTTGAAAGGCTACATATCCATGCCTGTTCACGTCCCCGTCGGTATGGATCGGATTTCAATAAAATCGCATCCTCTTTTCCCCACGGTTTAGCTTGTTCCGGAGTCAATCGAGAGAAATCAATCAGACTCGGATGGCAATCAAAAGGGTCATTGAGATAGTGGGCATTGGTAAACTGAAGATTGCCGTTATACAGCATTCCGGCAGCCCCTTGAACATCAAGGTATTTATATAGGTTTTGTTCTCCCATATCGAAATAACTATAAAAGTTTTAATGTGAGAATGGCATAATACCGATTACAAATATAAATAACATTTCAAAGATGCCAGACGTTTTTGTAAGCCAATAAAATCAAACTGAAGACGATTTCAAAAACTATTATACACAAGAATACGTTCGCGGCAAGAATTTCGTTATATTTGCAAAAGGAAAAACTTTTCGAGTTATGACAACGGTACACATTGAGGATAGCACGCCGGAAGGGCGGTGGCTACTCGACCTTATCAAAGACCACAAGAGCGTGACGATCGAGCCGAAAAAGAAAGAGGCCCAGACCGTCGGTGCATGGGACGCAGCCCTTGCCGCGGGTGCCGTGCCCCTCGAAGAGTTTAACGCAAGATTCGACGCCAAAATCAAAGAAGCATACAAGCAATAATGCGCGAGGTCATTGTATCCCCCACAGTATTGGGCAAGTTATCCGATTTAGTTTCCTATCTCAAGGATGACATTAAACTCTCTGAAGAAGCGGCGCAGGCGTATCGAGGTCGGTTCGTCCAATTTATCAGGACATGCAGCGCCGAGATCAATCACCCGCTATGCCGGTTCAAGCGGTGGTGTAAACTGGGCTACCGTTGTGCGGTATTCGAAAAACATTGGGTTTTAGCCTATCAAATACTTGACGAAGGCATCATCTTCAGGACATGTGCCATACTGCCCTCCTGAAAGAATAAATCATCGACAAAACGTAGAACCAGAACAACAAAATAAAAGCCCCCGGCAACTTTCAAAGCTTCCGGGGACTACCGTTTTATTTAAATACTTGTAAATATTTCTATTGGACTTTTGCACAACGAACTTGGCAGGCTCGACTTCTCTTTGTATCAATATTCCATATACTTTCAGTCCGATCTCTCAATTCCCAGCGCTCTCCCATTCCTTGAGCAGTTCCAGGATGACTTACCCAAAGAGGACTATTTGTTGCATAATTTCTTATCGCGCCAGACGACCAGATAGCCCAAGCTCCTTGAGGATACCAAGCCCCAACAGTATCGCCTTCATATCTCGGACAATGCCAACCATATATCCAGCTACCAATTACCAACAAATCGTGCAACGAATTAGGCTTAATAAAACCAGTCCAAGTTTTATTATTCGGAACCCGATAACCTTCGGGACAAGGATCATACACGCTCTTTTCGCCAGACCAACCATAAGTTGTCAACTCTCTACCGTTGGGATCTCCCCATAGAGCATCATCATTACCAAACCATTCATCCGCTTCAATAAATTGTGTGGGATTTTTTATCGCATCTTCGAAGGTGACGGCATCTTTCTGCATTCCCCTGAATGTACTGAAGAAAAGGCCAGTTTTCCCATCACCATACTTGTAGCTGTTGTTGGGCCACAAAGGGTCTTTACGGCCCCATTGGTATATCGCACCACCATATCCCACACTAGCCGCGGCATCACTTTTAGCACCTAAATTACAGTGCATAATCTGGAATTTTTCACCTGAAGCATTTGTATATTCTTCATCCTTGATAGTACTTTGAGGATGCCAGATATGCCAACTCCAAAGAATTTCACCACTAACATCCACAATGGCCACACCTATATTCCCCCCGGTGTTAGGATACCATTCATCAACCTTTACGGTCAATTTATTATTATCGAGGGTCAATACAGGATCAGATTTTGCATCAGAATAAAGAAGCTTTGCCGATATGCCTTTATACTCGTCCCCGGCATAAATCCCTGTATAGGCATAATTTAATTCTTTAGATGTTCTATAAGGGGTGACGTCAAATGTCACCGGAGTATCAATATATACGATACAATTTGCTGTCCCATAATACAAACCGTCATACACTCTGACCCGATTGTCAATTTCATTTTCTCCTTTGATAACAAGGTTCATTGTATGCTTCGTATTTCTCCGCACGTCGAAATTCGAAGTACTGTTCTCACCGAGATAGACGGTATACTCCAATATCTTGTCCGCCCCTTCAGCCATAATACGCATATAAGTCGCACATTCGGGAGCATTTTCAGGCGATTTATCTTTGGGATCGACTATACTTTCCACCTCTCCCTGACAATTCTCAAGCATATAAAACACCTCGGAATATGTCTTATCATTATCGATATTGACTACATCGACATCGTAGTATTCCCCCTTGTCGGTCGAAGGGGTATTCGTTCCGATTAACACTGCTGAACGCGGCACATTACAGAATTGAACTGAACGCAACTTAATATTTTTCGACACTGCGTCATCAACGGAGATCGTATAAGCAATCTTTGCCGCGGCCCGAATTACCTCCAGCGTTGGAAGCGTCATAGCCCCAAGAATCCTAACATTCATACTTGCCGTCATGGGAATATCATCAACCATGTCGTCAACAGAATATTTATATCGTATAAGTTCTGATTTTGTCATTCCTCCCATATCCTTGTGGACATTCGTCACAACGCAAAGTGTATAGGTTCCGGGGAGGATTTGGAATACGAACGATGGGGCGTATTCCGGATAGTAAAAGTGGTAATTGATATTATTGCTGAAGAAATAGATATTTATGTCATTAATCGCATTTTCATCAATGGCACGGGTATCCATTTTTTCAGATTTAAGTTTCAACTCTACCTGAACAGGAGAGTCTTCCGTTGCAGGTGGCGTGGAGGGGGGGGGAAATCGCCCTCGGTACATGATGCAAGCATCACGACTGTACTTACAGAGGCCGTAAGCATCAGTTTAAGAATCTTTTTCATAATAGTGGAATTTTACGCAAGTTTTTTATTTGGTTAATAACAACTAATCTTCTTTATTGCCAGTTACAAACCCCATCGGTTTCCGCTGCTTCCGGGCTTCCGGCAACTTCACGGACAATGCTCCGATGGCTTCAAATACTGTATCGAAATCTCTCCGCACATCTTCGCTCAAGTCGTTCATGGCCTCAAGGTTCTCCCGGCAGTCACGTTCAACAAGTAGGAGCCGGCTGCGGAACTCGGCAAGCTCGGCCAAGACCACCGAGGATTGCATAATATAGTTCCGCATGGCCACAAAAGCTCTCATAATCGACAAATATACATTCACCGCTATAGGACTCTTCAGGACACCAGACAATGAGGCAACACCTTCTTGAGTAAATGCTGATGGTAAAACTGAACTGTGTTTTATCGTCGATGGCAACCGGTCACAATTTGTGACCAGTTCACGCCACTCTTTCTCTGTTAATTGAAACATGAAATCCTCTGGGAAACGTTCGATATTACGTTTCACGGCCTGCTTGAGAGCTTTTGTTGGGATTTGGTACATATTCGCCAAATCGAAGTCCAACATCACACGCTGGCCGCGGATCTCGTAGATCTTATTCTGTATGATCTGAATATCCATTATTATCTCAATCTGTCAAATGTCTCAATAAAATCATATGACAAATATTCAGGGTACTCACTTATTATGGTATCCAACATATAATTCTTAAATATCTTTTCTTCGTTTTTTCCTCTTTTAACACCATTAAGTTTGGGCCATGTGTCTATAATTTTCTTTTCCAATTCATGTCCATTGTACTTAAAGAATGATTTAGGTACTGTAAATGCCATTCCATTAAGGAGCACATACTCGACTCGTTCTTGAGTTATATCAAACCCCAACTGTTTTACAATAGAATCTATTGCTGTCTGAATTTGCTCTTGCGACAGCTCTGCAAATTTCCTGAAAGTACATTTCACACAGTCTGGAGCTTCTTCGGGAACTGCATTCTCATTTATCAAAAGCAAAATTATATAAATGGGATCTAAAATATAGTTATCGATGGCATAGCGGTTACCATTACCCAGAACGAATACAAATTCTCCCGATTCTTTATTATTATCAAAATCTATTATACCATATACCGTATCATTCCCGTTGTCTCTCAACAATTTCGTTATATTTTGCACATCTTCGCAATTACACCCGTTCTTATTATGTGGGGCAAGAAAGTAGGGAGTAGTCGGAAATTTCTTGTTCAAGAAATCAAATATCTTTTCATAATAACCTACATCATTCCCATTCTCCACAAAGACCTGCCTCCGGTCTTCAACTGCCACCCTCAAATTTCTTATGTCACGGGTAAGCGCACCGACAGCCTCATGTTTGGTAACCTTTTTCGGTATGCCCTCACCTTTATTCATAATGTAAATATAAGTTTCATCAGCCATTGCAACAGTCGCAGGAGAATGTGTTGTGATTATAACATTTATTCCCGCTCTTTTGACTAATGAATTTTCTATTGCATCTATCAGCACCTTCGAAAATTCCGGATTCAAAGCTGCATCGGGTTCATCAAGCAACAACAAATCTGGCCGGTGCCCTTCATCAGAAGTATTATAAATTGCCAACGCCAGCGACATCAGTACTTTCTCTCCCGTTGATAAATCATTAACATCAATCTCCAATCCTCGTGTTTTATCTTCCAGATGCAATGTAAAATCATCCTCTTTACCTTGTCCTTCCGGATTATTCACCATGTATGGCAAATGAGCATCTTGCATCATCCGATTAATTAAATCCCATGGCTTCGGGCCATACATCTCCTCGAATTCCGTGTCACTAATCACCGGCCTATTCTCTCCATATTCGCGGTTTCTAAAATCATAATAACGATTCTCCTCCAGCCGTGCATGGTATAATTTAAAGACAGCCGCAAATTCTGATGTGAAAATCGCAGTAGAATCGCCATTTTCCAGATCGAATTTTTGGTTACAACGGGCTTCAGTTAGTTTTGAAATATCACCCCCAACTTCATCAAGCAATTCCTTACATAGCTTTTTTATCGAACTTTCATGGATATATGAAAGTAGGTTACGAATTACACCCCCTTTTGAAGCGTCTTGTATCGCATTACTGATACGCTGCCAGATAACTTTCCTTTGATTCATTAAATCATTATAGTTGCAAACCGAATTCACAACCGGATTCAAACCATTGAACGGGACATATTTTATTTTTGTCAATTGTTTCCCTGTATCATCGGCAACCTTGGCGTGTCCATTCGACATTAATGCTTCAAACAGATGTGTTTTTCCACTACCGTTCTTACCAGTCAGAACACAAAAATTAGGTACATGGAAAGTGGTGAGGTTCTTCAACGATTTGTATTCCTTTTTAATCGTAACTTCCATAAAATTATTTATTTGAGTCTTTTATCACATCAAACGATTTGCATGAAGCATACTTTGCCTTGTACTTCTTGCGCCCGATGCTCATATAATGAATGTAAAGTTCGTGACAAAGTTGTTTCTGTGTCATTGACAGCCCCCGCGAACGCCCTTTGATTTCTTCATGGGTAAGCGTAGCCGGCAACTCTATTCCGGTCACAACGAGATAAGCTTGTCGCCCGGCCTCTGTACGTGTATATTTTTCCTGCGGCATAAATACAGTCATTTTTTAGTTTCTGGCATTACGTCATCAGCAATCTCGTCCAGAATCATTGCACATATTGCCTCTTTTTCCTCATGCTTCAGGGCGTAGCTTCGCAACAGTGCCTTCAGATACGGGATTACCCGTCGGACAAATTCCGTGTCGGCCTCCGGCTTTATCATTATGCGACCTCCGCTAAACAACCGGCCGAACATTTGATTGGCTTTCGTATGCCCCATGAAGAACCCTCTACGTTTCGCCTCCTCAAACAATTCCGGATCTGCCTTCAATGTGGAAAACACCTCCTCGACACGTTTGACCTCTGGAAACGGATAGGCCATCAGGCTCAATCTCATTTTATCTTCTTTCTCCGACATATTACATCCAATTTGTTGATGCGTGAAGGGAAGAAATTGTCATTTATTCCTCCACTTGTTCGGTATCGACTTTCCGTAGCCTCCATGCAACAGCATATCCGGTTTCGATATAAGGATAAACCCAGTTGCATACATGGCGCCCCACAATCTCCCGGATCGTCCCATCTGAAAAAAGGACATCCACAAGGCCGGTCGTTGGAACTGGCTTCGCCGTCGGTTCCCATCCGACCAACAACTGATGCCGTTCATCAAACCGGGCACGGTCAATGGCCTGATAAGCCGTAGACACATCAACCATGTAATCCCCATTATTCATTTTGACCGCATCGTTGGCAATGAGTTGGTATACTATATCTTTATTTTCCATCTTTTTCCGTCCATTGTTCTTCTTGAACCTGCTCCCAACCGGCAGCTCGCAAATATTCCCGGATACGTTCTTCAGGAATAGACTTGCCGGCCAAGAACAAGCGTTTGTCCCGCACAGCTTGCTGTTTGATATATTCGCTGTTTTTGTACCAAAGAGGCTGCGTTATCAATATAGAGAATGCTTCTTTCAGTGTCATAAGATATATCTTTGACACAAAGATAGTAAGCATTTCATTAAGAAACAATTTTGTTTCCCGCTATTTTTCACTCAAAACCCATTTATATCATCGTATAGACTTTATAGACGATGATTAAAAGTAGTACTTCAGCCCGATATTGGCCATCAATTTAACATTATCGAACTGGGTTTTTATCAGGTAGCTCATTCGCGGCCCAATTGTAACAGTCCAATGTCGGCCAAGAACATATTCGGCATTGAATTCGAGGACGAGTCCGTAAACGAACTGGTTGCCATAAGGAAGGATATTACCCTTGTGGGAATATCTGTCACACTGTTCACCCCCTAACATAAGTCCGCAGCCGGGCAGCAGTATAAATTTATTCAACGGTATCGCATACTGGTAATAAAGTTCACCGCTCCACTGGGTCGCAACGAACGAATCACCCTGCGTTGCATCATAACGTGTGTTGTCGAACATGACGCCAGCGCCCAGTACGGAACGCTCTGACAAGTAGCCCCCGATTCTGGCATTCCCGACCATACCGGCGACATGGTTAATCCCGATGGTCGCACCTGCTACCATTTGGCCTTTATATCCGATCTGTGCATTTGCACTGGCGGTCACAATCATCAATCCGGCCAGCAACATCATTTTTTTCATCATGGTTATTCTTTGTTTTACGATTTGTTATTCGGGTAATTGCCTGAACGCTCTCACGGAACAGTTCACGGAGCAGACATCCGACAGCCATCAATGCCCCGCGCCCAATCTCGCTACCGCTTTGTATATACCCCTCGAATCCGGATCTAATTTTCATAGTTTTCGTGCTTCAATAATGAAATTTTCGGATATACGCAGTCCGATATTACGATCTCCCCCTTGTTCGAGTACTTCAGCCAGAAGAACTTTATCCTTGCCGATGGTAAACTTTTCGAAGCAATAAATTACATCGCAAATGCTTTTTGCCCCTACCGTATGAATATCCACATCCGCTCCGACTGGAAGAATCTGCAACCGCTCCTGCGAAGAGGTTTTCTTCGTCTTTTTCGCCGTAATAGAGAAGGCGATATAATCTATGTCGAAGGGCACATTGCTGGAGTTCTGAATGCTGAACTTGAAAAATATGTGCGTCCGATCGACATACACGCCTTTCAATACGAAAATAAGTTTCTGCAATTTCGCAACATTGTTAGTGACGATATACGCCCCTTGCTTACTGACCTTCGCAAAAAGGGACGTGGAATCAGGCAGCACACTTTCATCTGCGGCCGCAACATCTGCATCAGACACATCCGGGTCTGATGCCTCCGGAACGTTTGTCTGCACGGTCACATCGTGATAAAAAGCCATCGCCGGCTGGATAATGTAATTCACACATTTCGCCGCTTCATTATATACCAAGTTAAAAGCATAGTAATAGCCGTCACTGGTCACCACATTAAGGTTTGTTTCATCAAGCGGCATAACCGGCTGAATATAGAGCACCTTGCCATCACTCTGCGTCAAAGCGTCGAAATTATCCGAGGGCCCCGCAATATAGCCCGTCCGGCACTTCACAATCTCCGCAGGAAAGATTATTTGCGTCACCTTATCTTTTCTCCACTCGATGATATTCTGGCCATATGATGTAGTTGCCATGCAACAGGCAAGCATCAGGAACAATACGTGTTTCATTTCTCTACGATTTTAAGTATTACGGTCTGATTATCTATTAACTTGACTTCGGCACTTTTTGCAGAGCGCACCTGATTTCCCACTCCTGATACGACAGACCCTACGACACGGCCGATAGTGCCTCCATAGGAAGATATTGCTGTACTTGCTTCCTGCAACATCGACGAGGAAGATTCCGAGTTGGTTATTTTACCCACTTCATCATAGTCCAAAGGAATTCCGGCTATTCCGTCCGAACCATATACTTCCAACGGCAATGCAAAGACTCCATGTCCGAGTCGTACGGAATTAATGCTTATGGTCAGGCGACTTTCGGAGATATTCGCATACCCGGCCAACAGCGTATTCTCTGGGATTGTGATACTACCATAGCAAATCGGCTCCTTTGTCCTGAACAGTGCGGTCTGCCCGCTCCGCACTATCTGCGTCCCATGTATCACGGCCCGGAACATCGCAGCCGGCGTAACCTGCTTCTGTGAGGTTTCATTCTGGGCACTCATACCCCAACTTTGACGCATCGCCCGGCGACGACGTTCTTCGGGCGTTTCGGCCGGAGCCGGCAACTCGTCCGTAGAGGACGTCTGCGGCTGTACCTCCGGCTGCTCCTGTACGGTCGCCAGCATATTGTCAGGTGCTTCCTCGTATATGCTCCGGACATTCTGGGAGATCTCTTCATACGCCGCCTCGAACTGAATCTCCTGCGCCCTATTTTCTACGACTGGAGTAGCAGAGGCCACGACAGCCTTTTCTGGTTCAGATTTCTTACTTACAGCGGGCGGCGGTGCAAAACTCGCAGTAGAACGCCGGTAGAATTCATCCTTTTCATTGGCATAGGCCGTATATGCTTCAGATTTTGTCGTGAGTGTCTTATCCGCAATCGTTTCGCCGATTGTCTCGACAGAATTCCTCTTACCGGGCCTGTCCTGATCCTTTTTCATCAGATAAAGCGCCAGAAACAACAGCGTCATGGCACCAATGACTATCACACTGATTTTAATTAACTGCTTGCTCATTGTCCTTAACTTGAATTATTTTCCGCTCCAAAAACGGCTCTATCCAGAGGCCATGCGGATTGTTTGGCCAGCTGCGCTCGATTACCTGAATGCTTCCGTCAGCAAACACTCGCCAGAGCCGGGCGTAGCCTGTGCCTTTCTCCTGAAGATCCACCACCATTTCAAACGAAAAGGTGCCATCCTGATTCGGCGAGATTTGAAGTTCCGCAATCTTTGCCTCATAGCGGATATTACCCTGAATAAAGCGATTGAAAAAACCGGCTTCCCTTCGCGCGATATACATATCACGGATACTGTTGCCGCCCAGCCACCCGGCAGCTTCGGCCTTGGCTTCCCACGTATCCTGCGTCAAAGCATACCAATCATCGACGAACATGGTCAGGTGATGACGAATTTCGATCTCAATATTATCCCTACGCTGCGCATATTGGGCAGGGATAACCTCCCCGTCAGTAGCAACATAATAGGAGAACTCCAGTTGTTTACCAAGCGTCTCCCGTCGCTCAAGATAGTTGAGAATAAATGACACCAGCACCAACAGAAGACATAAAACGGTAATAAGGTTGTTTCGCAGCAGAATCTTGCGAAACGATTGTATTTTTTCCGGTATCATAACTACATTCTGAATAATTTGTAACACAACTCCATTACGCTTTGATAGGCTTTGAAGCGCGCCAATGCAATCATAAAAAATCCGAGTAATGGAGAGCTTGCATCTGAAGAAAATATTTTGAAACATTCTTCGCAGAATCCGTCGGCCACATAAAGGGCGGGGCCACATGCCAATAAGGCTATATAAATCATAAACCACTGTTTCCATAGCGACCTAAAAGGCGGCATCGCCCCCAATACTAATATCAGAGGGGCACTCCAGTAGACCACCTTTAGGGATACGGCACGTATTGCCAAAAAAGTAGGAAAGCATAAGTAATTCACCAAATCAGCCAAAGGTTTCAGCAAACCTTGAGCAATCAAATAACTACCTACATTATGCCCCGCACCACTTTTTAACACCGAATTTATAAGAATATCCATAAATGATGAGGATGAATCAGGTGGCGGAATTGACCCATCCCCCATATTCGACTCCTTCATAAATTCTCTGATGGCGCTTTCTGCATGCAATTCGACGGGCGTAAGGGCATTTACCAATGATTCGGCAATACGTATAAGTTCCGGGAACATATACACGAACAATCCACCTAAAAATACCCATGAGAGATCTTCCCAAATATCTTTCATAGGATTGTTTTTCTTCTGGAGATAAATCATTCCCCCCTGTAACAGGATGAAGAATCCGGCCAAACGACTCACTTCAGGAGGAATCTCCACCTGCATATTTGAAAGGTCTGTTAAAAAATCGAAGCCCATATCGATCAGAAATATGTATTTAACATTTCACTATTGAATTTTATGGCTTTGGCCTGCACATCAATATAACTGACCTGCGAATTCAGCCTGTCGAGATCGTCGAGGACTTTACGGGTTTCTGCAAGGCGTTCCGCATCGCTCATTACAAGAAACCTGTCTGAAAAGACTTTGGCCCCGTAAGCTGTAACATCGATACATTCGCGTGTCGTCTGATTACACAAATCCACCAGACTCGTCGTGTATTGTATATCCAGTTGCAGCTCACCAATCATTTCATAGACCTGTTTGATACGGCCCACACACGCGGCCGACCGGGTCGCTATTTCCTGCACATCCCGAATTGTCGCCAATTTATTGTTCACCTTTTCAACCGCGTCGATGCCTTTGTTGATGCCGTCTTTAACATTGACCATCGTTTGATAGGTCTGTGCCATCTGTTGCAGCTGCTCCGCATGATTCATTGCCTCCTGTAACTCCAGACTCGGAGCAACGACTGCAACCTGCGCTTGTACAATAGCGACTCCAAGCATAAACAATCCTGTCAATAGTATCCGTTTCATATCTTTCTAATATTTTGTTAATGACTCTTTTCATATTGCTCAATCGCAGTAACCATTGAGTGTGTGTGTTCATACAACGTGCTTAACTCGTCGCATAACTTACCTTCGGTCTGGAACGCCAAATACGTTCTGGGACTGACGCAAAGTGTCATTAGAGTAGATTTTTTCTGCCGGTAAATGTAGAACGACGAATATTTGAGAGCATCCGTATAGTTATTCTCAAGTGCGAGGACGCACTCCCGGTCATGGGCCGTAAATCTCTTTGAGTACTTCTCAAAGCCTGACGGATCTGAACCTGCAAGAAATATCGTTGTAGCGATATTTTTCATCAGCGCTCCTGCGGCTCCGCCGTCATTCTTGTAACGGTCTCCGGCATTGAGGGCAAGCTGGTCAAGGTTTTGCAGAACGATACATGCCGAGCCATCCTTTTTACGAATCGCTTGCATCTGATATAACACGGCAGAGAAGATCATATCCATTTTCATCAGTTCTGCGAATTCCTCATAGATTATGAATCCACGCTTACCGGTCTGCTCCCAGACAAGGGTGCGAATCGCTATACCTATCAGGTGAACTACAATACTCAACAATTGGGGCTTGGCCTTGATATTCTCCAATTCGAAGATCAGCAGCCGCTTACCCTTGAGGCGTGTCGTTGGGTTATCGCTTTGGGCCAACACGTTAGCATAAATTCCACCGCTACACCATTCGCTGCCATTATGCACGAATTGATTTGCATTGAAATATTCTTCCCGGATTTGACATTGTGTCAGAATCTCCTGATAATTGAAGCGCAGCCAGTCATAAAACCCCGGCCATGACGGCTCCGAGGGCAACTTCAAATACATCATAACAATCTTACGCAAGGAAACCCTTTCTTCGGCCGATGGCACTGCATCAGGTTTGATAATAAGCCACAGAGTCTCGCAAATATCATCGACACGCTCCTCTTCCGATGAAGAGCCGAAAGCAAACGGGTCAAGACCTAAAGGCGCTTTGGCACTATACCTGAAGATAAAAACTTCCTCCGGGTCATATAGGCGCGCGGCCTTGTCATAAGAGCCACCGCAATCGACAATGATATTGATGTATTCAGCATTGTCATCATGGTGGTAGGCATCCACAACTTTCTCCAACATCACAGTTTTTCCACCACCCGTCATACCGACTACTGCAATATTCCTCGAATCCGCATATTTCTTATTGTCATCATAAAGGTCATAGCGCATCGGCATGTGGTCTACCGGGTCGCTAAAAAAGACTCCTTCAGCATCCGACTCATAGCCTCCGACATTTTGGAACAACGCGATAGCCTGCGTCATATCTGCGATATAATATGAGTTTCTATCCATGCACGCCACCGTCGCAGGATTAGAGCAAAAAACGACGTTACGTAATTCGACTCCTGTTGGCACTACCGGTTCAAAATGCCGGCTCTGCTTGAGGAAATTCGTGATTATCGTCCGATACTCCTTAACCTCTTGCTCGCTTTCGCCCCAATAGATAATATTCGTATGGCCACGAACCAACATTGCCTCCATATTATCTCCAATATTGCGTCGCGTTTTTTCCATACGATTACGCTGATCTTCCGCATCATCCGAGAATTCCCGATTCTTACGTAACATTTTGAGAGCCGCTTCAATCATAGCATACTCTTCATCATGTCCGGTGATCCGGATAATCTGGTTGCAGATATGCGGAAAAGGCAGGCTGATTCCCAAATCTTCGAGGGTGCCGTTCGGAACTTTCACCTTACGCCCAGGATATGGTGTCCGCAACACTTCGGGAAACTGGCGCTCATGTTCTATACTCACGGCACCGACATAATTGTCACCGGCATGGACATAACGCTTCGTAGCATATACATCAGTTAGAAAATCGCTCTGATACCCATTGAAATAGTAGTGCATATAATCCCGGATTTCCTTCTCCCCCAAAGGCTGAATATCCAATAGTCCAGAACCTTGTAACTGCAAATACATTGACTCCAGCGCACTCAAAAAATCCGAATAGGCGGCATCTTCTTCTGCGATTTTTTTATGCGAAAGTGCCACAAATGGGTTCTGTGATTTAGCATCACGGGTTTCTCGAAAACCAGTGTAAACGATGAACAAATACGAAGTGCCGTAAGTTTTCATGCGCGTCCGGGCATAAGCCTTCTCCTCTCGCTGGATATAGGATACTTCTGGCATACACGAAGCATCGAAGTGCAATCTGTCATAACGGTCACTGCGCATGATGATCGTCCCACGCGGCAAATCCTTCAAAGCCACACGCCATATCTCAACAATCTGATCGTAAGTTTCCGAAGTGAGGGAATATGCCTGCGGCAGCTCAAGTCGATAGCAGAATACGACGTCACCCTGCTGGGTAAGCACCCTGTTGTCCGAATACTCCTCTACCAGAGTGGATGCTTCGAACTGCTCATTCTTTGCGCGCAAAAACGTTTGGGAGACCAGATAAAGTATCAGGCCGATAATCGCTATGAACAGAAAAAATATAGCCACGAGCATATCAACGGTTTTTTAAGTGAGAAGGAAATTGTTTCCCATAAGTCAGGTTCCGGGACAGGCGGTCTATATTGCGGAATATCCAAAAAACGACAACTCCCCACGGAATCCAGAACAGCATGAATAGCGGATTGAAGATGACAATGAGGATCGGAATGCAAGCGACCCCGATACAAGCCATGAATCGTTCCGCCGGCATTCCTGCGACCATAACACGGTCACGCAATCGACGATTGATATAAGACTCCATTATCTTATTAAGACATTCATACCTGCATATATCAACCCGGTAATTATCGCTATAACAATCACGGAGTAAAGGGCATTAGAAAGAATTTTCTTGTAATTCTCCCCGTTGTCCATCAGGTTATTTATCATCCAGTAAACAAGCGCTACAAGCGCTCCCAAACCAAATATTCCGGGGACAAGGGTTTTCACATCTGCATTTATCGTGGAAAGGCTCCATTTCGATGCCTGCTGCGCAAACAGTGAGGTTGCAGACATAATCGTAACAATCGTTAAAAACAATTTCTTCATAATACTTTGTATATTTTTGTTATTCAAAAGATTTCATAAATTCATTCGCGTCCTGCCTTATTTCCGTGGCTATCCGGTGTAAAGTTTCCCGATCTATGTTGCGGATCTTCGGCGGCATCATCCTTTGGGGCTTGATATGTTTAAACCGAAACCGCTTGACATCCCCATAGAAATAGACAAATTCCCCCTTCTTCAGAAGGTAAAAATCACTGGCGATATAGCGGGGTTGCTTGACGTCCCGGCTCGTAACCGTCGTTCCGTTCGAAGAGGAGGAATAAGATCTCTCGGTTTTGACAATCTGGGGCATCAGCCCTTCATAATATTTTGCAGTCTGCTGGGTTCGAGTACGGCCAAAAAATTGGTGGGCAAGATTTGACAGAACTGTCCTCTGGTTAAACTCCTTTCCTCCCTGTGTCCGTTGAATCTGACTCAAATCCTGTGTCGTGTATACTACGCAGACATGAAGGCTTCGCAGGTATGCCATGTAATTCTGGACGCGGGGACTGGGCAGCTCCGCAGCTTCGTCCAGTAACGCGACGGCATAGTCGTTTTCCTGATCTCCCATCATCAAGAGACTGGCATCTGCAATCATAGCCAAAATCGGAGCATTGGAAGACGAGTTTTTGGGTTCATTGACCAATGCCAAGGCTTCGCAATTCCCCGGACGGTTGATCCGCAAGTTTATGTCGTTACCACTTAACAGATAAAATCCGGCATCCGTATTAATCGTATTCAAGGCCAATATGACCGTTTGCAGGATATTGCTTGTCGTTTCAGGATTTCCAGCACCTTGAAAAAATACTGACGCCATCGAAGAAACCTGCCGGTCACGCCGCAGCATCCGCTCTAACTTCCCAAACTGAATTACCTTTTTCCCCTCCTTCAGATGCAAATTCTCCGGGTCGTTAATTATCGACATCAGAAAGGGTAGGTGACAGCACTCCGGCTTATACAGCTTCAGGTACCATGTTATGCTTTCAAGAAGCGACGCCGCAGTATTTTTAAAGAATCCGCCCGTAGAAGTTGAATCTTTTGCCTCCCCGCCTTGCGCGGCAATCAGGAAGGAGTCGATTCTCGACTTCAGCGACTGCTCATCTTCGATATACATGGGGTCTATCGGATTTATACGTACACATCGTTCAATATCGAACAACGCGAACACATGGTAAGGAATCCCTGCCGCGTGGAAAAGGGGAAAAACGGTCTGCGTAAGTTCATATTTCTTCAAGTCGTGCAGCAGCATAGACATCCTGAACCTGACAGCGTGCCGCACAAATGCCATATTGCAGCTCTCCGTTTTTCCGCTTCCAGATCCTCCGTTAATATAGGTTTGGTCGTCAATGCGTTTGACATAATGCACATGGCCTCTGCTATCTTCGACTTCCATTGATATTTTTTTTTTCTGCAATCGTCTCTACAATGTCCACCACCGGACATGCATCTGCATCTACA
>OGHY01000166.1_pt1 | contig 39084 bp, 57 predicted proteins | sample 1571541 | NCBI WGS metagenome assembly OGHY01 (sample SAMEA2581943, study PRJEB24529) | metagenome | biome: Human gut stool | place: China | collected 2011
TTTCTAAGTTCCTGCGGAACTAATGGTGCTTTTTGGAGGTAAAAATGAGAGATTGATATATCTTATGGCTTATTGAGAGGCTGTTGGATAGATGAAATGTTAGGGAAGAAGGACGGTAGAAATAAAGTAGAATAAAATGGCTTGTGATACTTTTAATTACTTTTTGAAAGCTATTTAAGTCGGGTTGGAAAAGTTTTACAAAACATTTTGCGGTTTATATACGACTGTAAAAAGATAACATGTAGGATTGCTCGGCTTCCGTTACTTTTGTAAGTAAACAAAAAAATTAAGATGATGAAGAAACTAATTGAATGGCTCAGAATGAGCAACAGGTGGAAACACCTCGTAGGAGGACTGATTATCGGCATTTTTGCATTTGGCTGGTTTACAGCAATGTATGCCGGAGTTTTGACAGCAGGTGCTTTGGAATATAAAGACAAGGCGTATGGCAGTAAATGGGATTGGATTGATTTTGGGCTTACGGTAGCTGGAGCAATTCTCGGATGGTTAATTTGTAGCTGGTTATGAATGAAGCACAACAGGCTATGGAAGTCGCAAAAGGAATCAGCGACTATGGAATGATGGCTGTAACGGCCGCATTCTTTCTGATTCTTTCGGCTGCAATGATGATTGCTATTTTCAAATGGTTCAAGTCAATAATCAGCCAAATGATGAAAGACAACAAAGCAAGTCTGCAAGAGCTGGCGAAAACGACAAACGCACAGAATGATATGCTGCAAGACATATCGGAAGGGTTGAGGACAGAAACGCAACTACGTATACGCAACCTTTCGGGTTTCGCCTTTGATTTAAGCGTGGAACAGGTTTGCCGGCTTATTAAGCGCGTGCGTGAAGAAAACCACATTGCGGACAAAGAGGCTACAGCGTTGAAGATAAGAAAATCCCTGCAAGTGATACATAATGACAGGAATAGCCGGTTTGACCCATTTACTTATCATGGCAGACCTCTTTCTGATTTCTGCAATGACGATTGGATTGAAGATGTTGCAAAGGTCGTGGAGAATGAGATTTACCACGAGGATGGGGCAAACAACGCAAGAGCCTATACTAATGTAAAATTAGCGTATGATAACATAAAGACTGATTTTTATTATCGGCTGAATTCATAATCTGGAAGAATACAATATTTAAACGAAATTATATAGTCATGAAAATTCTTATAGATAACGGGCATGGTGAAAACACTCCTGGAAAACGTAGTCCTGACGGTTCGCTGCGTGAATATGCTTATGTACGTGAAATTGCAGATAGAATAGCACATGAACTTTCCGCAAGAGGTTATGATGCCGAACGTATTGTTCGGGAAACAGTAGATGTTCCACTATCAGAACGTGCAAGGCGTGTAAACGAAGTTTGCGGACGATATGGAACGGCTAATGTGGTTCTTGTTTCTATTCACTGCAATGCTGCCGGAAACGGTATAGAATGGATGAACGCAAGGGGATGGAGCGCTTATACATCGAAAGGCAAGACAAAGGCTGATAAACTGGCAACTTTCTTGTATGAAGAAGCTGAAAAAAACTTTATCAGTCAAAGAATACGCAAGGATAATTCTGACGACGATCCTGACTGGGAAGAAAACTTCTATATTTTGAGCAAGACAAAATGTCCGGCTGTACTTACGGAAAACTTTTTTCAGGACAACAAGGACGATGTCTTGTATCTCTGTTCCGAAGAAGGTAAACAAGCCATTGTCAAAACCCATGTAGAGGCAATAACCAGATATATTCAGAAATATGGTAAAGTGGCTTAAAGATATTGTAGCAATATTGTTTGTGGTATTATTTGTCACATCACTGTTTTTCAATGTACGTTTTTGCATATTGGATAAAAAGTTACCGGTAAATGATACCACAAGAATAACTGTTTTCGATACCATACCTTATTACAAGCCTGTACCCAAAGATACCATCGTCATAAGATACATCTCGCAGGTTCTTCCTACTGCAAAGCCGGATAGTATGAAACAGATTCCGGGCGTAACAGATACGACTAAATCTCCAAATAGGGACAAAGACAGCGTTGAGGTTGAAATCCCCATTACGCAGAAAATGTACGAAACAGGCACATATCGGGCTTATGTAAGTGGCTTTCATCCACAACTTGATAGCCTGATACTTTTTGCCGGGCGTGATATAATGACCGTAACGGGTAATTATCCCAAACCCAAGAAAAAAAAGTTCAGTATCAGTCTGCAAGTAGGATATGGAATAACATTGAGGGAAACACCACATTTCTCTCCATGTTTCAGTGTAGGTTTATCGTATAACTTGTTTAATTTCTGATTATGATAGATATTATATTAACGGTCAATAAGGAAAAAGTGTATGAAGAGGTAGCAAAAACCACGTCGTATACCGGTGCGAAAATGAATGATGAGCTTGCCTACGACCGTATATTTACAACGGATGAGGATAAATGCATACTTGAACGTTTTTGGTGCGAGAGTAGGAATACCATATGCAACAGTCTTAAAAAAGTACTTCTTGACGAAACAGAGGATGGCAGTGAATACAGACTTTTGTTGGGGCTGTCGAATTCATTCAAGAAAGTTCTAAAAGAAAGTATGCAGCGCAGTTTGTTTTCATTCTTCGTGATGAATATCACTGCAAAATGGTATACGTTTACCAATAAGGAAGAAGCTGCCGGATATGCAACGGAAGCCGCTACTTATATGGAGGATATAATGCGTAAGGCATTTTTCAAAATAAAGCCCATACGTCCGACATACGAACAATCATTAATTCAAAATATTATAACAGAAAACAAGAATACATTAACCGTGATACAGCAGGTCAAAGAACTTGTCTATGATATTCAGAATAAGACGTATTTGACAGGACAGGCGCGAGAAGCGACCGGAAAGAGCTATCAAGTTGCATCCAATATGCAGGCTGATGATGATAGTGAAAACAGCTATCAGATACGTCGTTCGTTGGCCAATGCTTTTTCCTCTTTGAAAAGTCTGCTTGGAGAATATCTCAATGAGGATAATACAACAAGAGATAACCTGATGAATGAGGAGATAGATAACAACGGAAAACTTTCATTGGAATTTTTGCTTCCGTCCAATTATGACAACGCTTCGGCAGACGCACTGGGGAATGGCATACATTCATATCTTGTAGACATGGCACTTGGAGAGTGGTTCGCCATTAATAGTCCGGAAGATGCTGATGTGTACATACAGCACTCCGAAGTGAGTCTTGAAAACGTGAAGCATGCGCTATACAAACGCAGTCGTCCGGAAAGACCGACTCATGATTAATGTTCAAGCCTATGGTATATTGTCAAAACAGCCAGTCTCAAACAAAAGCAGTAATACTTGTATTTAAAAGGAAAGAACTGCTTTACGATGCAGAGAATTGTTCTTTTGTCGAGGGTGACATCATGAAGACAGACAACGAACACGCCCGCCATCAAGTGTTCGACATCGCCCAAAAGGGCAATATAGACCGTGTGACAAGAGTGCTGAACACCGCCCATGCAGAATGCGTGGAGATGCTGTACCCTTATACGAAAGAGGAGATGCTGGACGGGCAAGAAGCATTAGATGATGTACTACGTCAGCCTGAGACCTACGAAATCAGGCTGACGTTACCCAAAACCTTTTCGTTGACTACCTTGCGGATGCTGAAGGAACTGATACACGAATACTTGGTGTGCAGAGTGCTGGCCGACTGGATGAGCATTACTAATCCGGCGAGCGAAGCCAAGTGGGAAAAGAAGTTTGCAATGCTACGGAACAAGATACAGACCGCACTTATGTCGCGAACCAGAAAGATAAGACGGAAGTTGAAGCCGTTTTAGGACGTTACTATCAGAAAAGAGCCGGACCGCAACTTATGCATTCCAGCTCTTTTATAGCCTTTGGCAGACATACAGACTCCAGTCAGAGCACCGCTGCGATTTTTCTTACGCCAGCAAGTCTTTCCAAAAATGATTTGTCTCGTTTCGTCGTTATCATATCATAGTCCGTTTGCAGACGTAGAAGCATATAGGCTGGGATGCCCAAAGCCTTTTCGCACAAAAGGGCGAATTTGGTGTTCACAGGACGTTTGCAGTTTACAATGTCATTCAAGACAGTGTAAGACACTCCCATATCCGCCGCGAGTTGTTTTTGCGACACGCCCCGATATTCAATTTCATCTTTGAGCAGTTCGCCCGGGTGCGTGGGTTCAAACGGTTCAAGATTGTTGGCAATCATCTTGGGGTCAATTCCTTTTATTTCAATCATGGCGAATTTATTTGTAATGGTTTGACAATTCGAGTATATTGCAGACGGTAATAACAGATTCGGACACAGTAAATTCGATTCGGTATTGGTCGTTTACCCTTATAGAGGAGATACCCGCCTTATCACCTTTCAAAACCTCGTAATGCAAGGATGAGACCAAAAACAAATCTTCTACCTTGTTTGCACTCTTCAGATAATCTATGCCTTTCTTATAGCGTTTTATGATTTCGGGCTGGAAACGGTGCTTCTTGTCACCCTTTCCGGTCTCATAAAGCTCACGCAGATAATCCTTGTCGAATGTTATAATCATACTGTTTTACCGTTTATGTCTACAAAGGTAGGCCTTTTTCTGAAAATCCGCAAATAAGTTGATTCTATTTTTTGACGTAACTAATTTGCCTCATGAAAAAAGCCGGGGTGCATCACGCATACCGGCTCTTTCTCCTTATAAACAATCTGATAACCTTAAAAATAACTGACTTATAGTATTATTTCATTTTATCGTAGTCTGTTGAGCATACGGGGATTGAATTGGGTACTAAATCCCAACAAACTTTCGAACCTGTCAAGTGTACAAATTAGTGCAATTCTAAATGCTTTGTATGGTGTCCCTCTGAAACCACGCATGTATTTATCTGTACTGCTCCATACAGTGTGCCAATTAAACAAATCATTCGAACCGTACAATACTTGTGCTACATGTCCTGGTTTAAAATATCCACGCTGAATAATGGTATCTATTGTCTTGAACACATCTGGTTCCTCCATCTTGAAAGGGCGGGTAACCACTAATGCCGTTATGGTTTCAGCGGATGATGTGGAAAAATCCACAAGTCTATTTCCATCAGCCATTGCTAATGCTTCCGGATACGAATTGACATTGTTTACTATGTCTGATAGCATCATACCCCAAAGCTTTGACTTCAACGAAAACACATAAGCATAGCGTACAGTCGGGTTATACACAATGATATGCTGGTTGGTATAGTCATACACCATACGGCACTCCCGTAAGAAGTCATTGAACGGTAACAAGGTGATATCGGAAAGCGTTGCTTTTTCGTTCTCACCAGCTTTGCCGTTGAAGATGTCTATCAGTGCATTGGCTTTAGGCAAGTCTGCAATGCTGAACAAATCTTCTGCATTGAGGCTGTCGGATAAGCATTGCGTGGCTGAACCACTGATGTGCATAATCCCCCTGTCTGTGGCAAACAGGACGGAAGAGTCAATCTGCGTAATACTGTCGGGATTAATGACAACATCACGTGTAATGGGCTGTTTGGCGGAATAGGTTCCGGTAGATGATACTTCCAAAGCCCATACGCCGTCTGTAGTAAAGGCATAAAGAGGGAATTGCCCGAACTGACCTTCAGAAAGAGCCTTTGCAGCCGATGATATGCCGAGAACTTTTCCCGTACCTACGGAGTTGATACCAAGTATAGGGAAATAGAATGGATTGTTCACCTCTGATGTATATATTTTATTCGGCATTTCAATTGTTGCCGGATGACTCGTTGATGGATATGTTGGAGTTTGTGGCGCACGTTCTAATTCATAGTCAAGTACGGCATATGCACCATTAAGGAATTGGTGTGGCATTAATTTTATTTCATAAGCACCTTTCCAATCCCGGATAATCATTTTGAAAGCATTTATATTGGGATAGAACGCATAACATCCCCAAGAGCGTTTTTCGAGAAAGCCGTTTGTCCCATTGCTGGCATCTTCATCCGATGGATGTCTTTCCTCAGATAAAAAATATCCGGTGTAATTATTATGTGAGGCCGCAGATACTCCATATACATTTCCATCTTCTTTTATATATACTGTAGTCTCAACAACACTGTATCCGAAAGTAGGAAACGATACGGAAAGTACCCTTGAGGGATTATCTTTTGTAGGTCCCTGCCATGATGGAGTATCGCTATTCAAATAAGAGAACATTGATGCAGCCGTAAATCCACCGAACAATTCCCGTTTTACCCCGGAAAGGTTTAAACGGGCATTGTATGTGTGAGAAAATTCGGCGCAAAGTTTATCGTGGGTAAGATAGTCATCCGTCATTACTTCACGGGAAACAAGTGACTGCAGATATTCATCATTAACAATAATGTCTTTACGTTCAGATGTCGTAAGGTCTGACAATTCTATGGAGTGTAGGAAATAGAATTGTGATGCATCTTTTAAAGATTCCTTATTCTTATCGGCAGAATATTCCGGTAGCATAATTGTTGTGGATGGATGCTTTCTATTGGGTGAAAAATATAAATCGTATAATTTAGAATATATCCATTCTACATATTTGTTCCCAAATGCGCTATTCTTTCCGCTTGGGGAAGATGTATTCATAGATGATCCATCAAGGTTCACAGGTAAAAGAATGCAGTCATTCTTTCGTGAGGCTGCATAACCGGAAAAATCAAGCGTGCCAATAAACTTTGTATCAAAATTGTCTGTATCAGCAAACGATTTGCACAATCCATTTTGGTCATAAGTATATATTGGTTTTGAAATAAACACGTCCACAGATTTGACTATATCACCCCAATTTTGCTTTAAGTTATTATAATCATAATTACCGTCAATAAGAAGCTTGTAATCAAGACTTGCAGCCACGAGCATTATATCGCATATTGCTTCAGTATAACTTCCCTTACCACTTGCACGTTCCCAATAGACAATTGGAGCCGTTTTAGTGGAAGGATTCATTAATATAGGGGCCGAATGTCCAACCAATGAGCCATCATATAAGCGTAAAGCATAACGTACAAAAAATGGAAGGGCAAACCTGCCTTTCTTAACTGTTTGGTCTGCAAGGAACTTGTTCACCTTCGCCATAATCTGTGATGTGATTTTATTTTGATTGCTTTCGCTCCACGTTTCAAATAGATTATGTTCACCAATTCCGTCAAATGTAATTTTGAATGTAGATTTGCTATCGTCATTCATTGAATACAAACGTGGTTTTCCTCGAAGCCCAAATGAAATTTCAATATTGGGGATATGGTCTCCTAACGAAATGTAATTGTTGGATTTCCATAGATAATAGTTAATAGCATCTGCTGAAAAAACGAGTAGGGTATTACCAACTGCATTAATACTCTTGATGTCATAACAATAGCCAATTTTATTGTTTGATGTAAGGGAATCACCGTTTCGTTCTATCCAATGAATATCGTTTCCACTCTGTACAATGTAGTGTCTGTAAGATGCCGTTTCGTGGATATATATTACCGAAACCCCATTTTCAAGCTGCAATACTTCGGATGGCGGCAATATGGGTTTAAGTGCACCGTTTTCAGGAATAACACCTATTGATGTTGCCAAATCCCCATCGGCACACTCATAGTCCGATGGATTGGCAGAATACCCGTTGTATTTTATTTCTTTAATCATATCTTACTTACAAAAGGAGTTTGGTAATGATTGGCAGCAATGTGCCATGATATTGGCTTTCCTTAGGCTCTCCAACGCATAATCTTGCCTTGTCTGTTACGCCCGACACATCAAGTATGGCGGAGCACAGTCTCTTAGATGAGGCTCTGAAATGTTTCCCTTGTCTGTTGGAGGGAAACACACATGCTTCGTGCCGGCCGCCAGTAGGAGAGCGGTATCTGACATAAAGATATAATTCTCCATTCTCACTCATAATATCCAAGACATCACCTCGCGAGAGATGGAGTTGCTTGGCTATATGAGATGTAATGTCTATTCTTCCCGAAGAATAGAATACTATGTCAGCCTTTCTTGTATTTCCTAATATACTTTCCATTGGGCTTTTCAATTTGATAATAGATGAGACCTTTACTTGTACGATGTATGGACACGGACAGTTTGACTATACTATCACCGGGTAACCCATGCTCATAAAGCATAAGACCGACCGACGGGCACAGACTTTCAAAGCCTATGCACTTATACTTGTCATTATATTGAATATCGCATAGTTGAGTCGGTTGTCCGATATTTGGATTGACGGTGAAGCCGAAAGAATCTTGTCCGGCAATTCTGAAAACAAACACTTGGGCTGCATCGCCCTTTTTCGCCTTACCTTTGATATGGAGAAATAAGCGTTTGGATAGCGTGATTGAATTGTCGTTACCATCGGCAATCACATAGTAGTTACGTGACTGCCACCATGTTTTTAGTTTTTTGATAATCATAATACGAAAATAGAATGATTCACTGGTTGTTATGGTTTAACTTTTTACGGACGAATCGAAATATATCCGGCGTGAACGGAAAGAAACTGTTTCGACGAACCGGAATGACAGAGTTGTTTCGATTTCCAGTCGATGCCGGTTGGCGGCTTCTTTTGTTGCAAAAATGTAAGAACAGATTTCTTGCTTTGTTGTTCCTTTTGTTGCTACAATGTTGGCATAATATTTGCGCCCGAAAAGGAATGCCATGATTTCTTTTAATACAGTTGAGGTCATATTGTATGATTTAATCAGTGAATAAATTTGTCTGTCGGGGTTCTTTGGAAGCGGAGGAAACTCCGGTAATACTATTTACACGTTTAATTTCTCCGTCAATTTCCGTTTCAAGTGCCTTGCATTTCCGCAAGTTTTGTTGGGTGCGACACTTGAAATAGTCTTTCTGTGCTTTGCGCATCAGAACTACCTTGGTAAAGAATGTTTTTGCATCCATATGATAAATACATTAAAATTCTTTATGGGTTGCTAATTGATAATCTTTCTTTTCTTCTTCTGATAGTTCGTTGTAGCAGCTTTCGCAAACAACAGGGTAACCGTGTTCTTCTTCAAAGTACACGCCACAAAGTTGGCAACACCAACCGTCTATAATATCTTCTGCAATGCTCATGATTATTTTATTAATTCAAATTCGTAAACGAAAACATAAGGGTTAGACTCCCACGTCCCTTTGCCGGAGACTTTATCTATGAGGGCGGCAAAGGCTCCACGAGGGGTGCAATAAGGCTGAATGTCCCCTTTATAATAATAAGCATCCATAAAATGTGTATCTGCACTTCCGCATTGTCCCTTATAAATTCCTTCTTTCAAGCAGTCTTTATCGGAGATGTCTTGCAATCTTTCGATTTTGATGTTGGTAATGCGGATATGATGGGGCATGAGGTCAGCGCGGACAAACATTTTATTTTTCCAACCGGGTGCGAATTTAGTTTTAGTATAAAATCCTATTCCGTCCCTATCATTAAGTGCAATTTCGGGATTCATCCCTAAACTTTCATAACATTGTGCAATGGCGACAAGTTCGCTAATTTTGTATATAGGCTTTATTTCATATCCATGAATACTCTCATAACCACTCTTCCAAAATACACTATTGCGTATTTGTTCTTTTGAAATTCTTCTCGTCATAGTCTTCCGACCATCCAATACAGCCTGGGTTAGACTGTATTTATCATTGAACATTATCTTCTTCATTGCTGTTTCTCCTCTACTTTAAAAGATAATTTCTCAAGTTTCTCAATCTGCTTACGAAGGGAAGCGATTTCCCTAATCCTCATTTCTTCCGCCTTTTTCAACGCTTCGGATTTATCGGTGAATGCGTTTTCCCCTATACAGAAGTAAGAACATAAACCATCCATTACATATTCTCCATCTTCAAATCTACTTATAATAATATCTGCTTCTATCTCTTTAATACCTTTTGTTAAGGCATACTTTGTTATAAATACTTTTGCCATAGTTATATAAGTTTTAATATTTCTCAAAATTTGGGATTTGTAAATAGAACGAATTTCGAGACATGGGAAGCCAACACTTTTGCTCCTCATTGCACGTATTCCAATTATCTTCCCCAAATTCATCATTTAATGCTTCCACTATCTTATAGGCTACATCTTTTACAAAACGAGTATTAAGTATCCTCTTGCCTTTAATAACGATTGTAGGTGTATAGAGTGAAATTTTATACTCCCCACCGTTTTCTATCGACCAGCTACCTTGTGCTACTGTAATGTGCGGATTGGTTTCATTCTTATACTCTTGTACTATACTTAGATAGCCATTAAAATAGTTGGCTATTAGTTCCGACTTATATACTTTTAGCCCCGTTGCTTTTTCTAAAAGTTTTCTAAGCCTATAAGCATCATTTACAACAGGGTCCATTCTCATATAAGTTTTAATGCTTCTTGTATTCCGGCCTCCAGTGCTTCCTCGTAGGATTTATAATGGATAATAGGTCTATCCGACAATCCTACTAAATCATGTTCCGGAATTGTCAGTATATCATATATCCAATAGTCTCCATACATATAGGATATTTCGATATGAAGTTTTTTGTTTTCACGCAGCCACTTTTGGGCGATATACAATGTTGGACACAAAAATTCAACTGGTTCGTCATCTATTTCCGTACAACACGACATACTTTGCGGAAGGTCATATTTTGCAATAACCTTATTACGGTCTATTAGGTGTTCACACTTCCAATTGAAGCCCTTATCTTTCAGCAGCTTCGCAGCCTCTAATGTTACGAGTTCTTCGGTCATAGTTCACTCCTCCTTATCTATCTTAATATCTGTCACTTTGCCACGACACTTAAATTCATTATTTCTTGTCCATGATTCCGAAGCTAAATCAATCCAACATAGGCACTCGTTTCCGAACTCACTTTGACATAAATCACGTAACGAACATTTTAAACAATCATTACGTTTCGTTTCTTTCAATTCATGCAGCACCCCGTCTATTATTATTCCGTTCTTTATTTCCATAATCAATCTCCTTTCTCTTTTAACGCATAAGAAACAGCACAGCAGCTACAGCCCAACCGGACAAAGCCATCATATAAAATATGAATTTTGTATAACCAATCCATTTAGCTTCTCGATTGAATTTATTTATTGCTCCTTTTAAGTCTCCGAACCGTTCTTCAATGTTCCACATCACATTTTCTTTGACAATTTTCCTGAATCTCTCCCGTACATTCTCTGGAATGTAGAATCTGTCATCTTTATAGAAGAAATATGTAGAACAATCAATACGACAGTAGTCATTATAGTCCTTTTCAGTATCTATATTGATTGTTATTTCTGCCACGCCCTTTTCTTTCCATAGGTCAATGGCGCGTTTTTCAATTTCTTTCTCATTGAGCTTGGCAAGGTCCGCAAGCTTGCTATACTCATATTCGTCTAACTGTACAATCTTTCTCATATTTAATCTCCTTTCTCTTTAATTCGTTCCAGTACATCCTTGTTGGCTTCGAGTATCTCATCGAAAGAGGGGATGGGAAACCATGCCACAGGCTCCCATAATGGAGGTATACTGCTCATTGAAGTATAAATAGGACTGTCTTTGTATATATCATTGATATAACCGTCCATACAGAACCATACTCCATTACAGTATGTGCCATTAAATATTGCGCCATGCTTGCACATGATAATGATATTCTCATTTTCTTCTGGTAACTGTTCCTTAACGCTTATCCAAGGGTTCTTGGGGTGAGCATCTGCCCATTCTGCCCCAATGGTAAATCCAATCATTTTACCTGATGCGAAACTACTACTGTTACCATAGGGATTGGCTGCTTTTATTTCTTCTTCTCTGTTCATAAAAATGTTATTCGGTTAGTATTAAATCATCCAAATACGCCCATTCTTCAATGGCATCTTTGGAACACTCGTAATCATCACACTCTTCATCGTCCCAGCACTGCTCTGTTACATTCCAATAGCGGACACCGTAACCAGTTCCAGTGCTTAATTTCCCATATACAAGGCATGGTATCTGCGGATAATGTTCATTTTCGTATTTTCCATGAGCTTGTGGCACTTCATCTTTGGTCTTATGCCACACGCTATTAATGCGCCATTCAGCACCAGCTATATAAGCCCGTTCTGTTACATCAAGTACTGCATCGCGAGCACCGGCATCATAATTATCTTCTTCAAAGTTTATCTCAAAATCGCTTGATTCCAATATCTTTTGGAGATAGTTGTAGGCTGCTTCTTCTACTGTCTGTTTCATATCTTCTCGATTAAATTATTACCATGACATCACGCTTTCTGGCGAATATAGAATCCGTTATATAGTACGTGATGGCTTTCTCTTCCGCATCTCTCAACAATTCGTGTTTAAGAATCTTATAGTAGGAGTTGGTATGCTCTGTATAGACCATGATTTCTCTTACCCGTTTCAAATCGTCTAAAAAGGATTGAGGGTTATGTTCCTTTATTTTCTTTATATTCATAATTGACCGTCCTTCTTTACAATTCTACCATCGTCTAACAACGTGTATAGTTTACCCTTATATGCCAGAGCAAAACGCCATTGGCGGGCACACTTCAAATACTGATGCAATTTGTATCTGTGCGGGTGTTTCTGCATCTTTTTTTCTATTCTTTTCTTCATGTTACGTCATTAATGTGAATTTCTCCTTTCAAAACTCGCTCTACCTGCCTGTCTATTATTCCTTGGAATTCTATTTGGCAAATAAGAGAACAATCAGGCATGATTTCTTCTGGTATTTCTCCACGGTTAGGAGAAAGCTCATCAAGAAATATTTTTCCCGATTTGTCTTTCAGACACGTTGCACCCACTTCTCGTTCAATTACTGCCATTCGGTTGAATACCTCCGGGAAGTCTTTCCGTATCTTATTCCAATAGCCCATACCACCTTTCACACAACCGATGCAGTTGTTGTTATTGTAACCCATCTTGTACATGGCAGGGATTTCAATGCCAGCTTTCCATAGCATACCCATTGCATCCTTTTTGGTTATCTGTCTTTCAATAAGCGGGAATAACGGCTTTGTATCCGGATATTGTTGCTTTAGGCGAATGGCACGGTTAATCTCTTTCGGGTCAAAATCAAATCCCCAGACTTGACCGTCCCAATTTCCCAACTCTTTTTCCAGCTTGTAACGGACTTGTTTCTTTAGTTCAAATGTACAAGCTGCGCCAGTAGGACCATTAATAAATCTTTTCTTAGCCAACACATCCTCTACGTTGAGATACTTATCGCTTCTGATAGTATGTATCGGGCGATTATACCATCTTCCACAATCAGATAGGAACCGGGTGTTATCAGGATGCCCGGAACCTGTTTCGATATAGTAAATCTGCACATCATCATACAGACTTAGTGCTATCTTACAAGCTACTGCGGATGTTACACCGCAAGAAAACCATGCTATTATCATTTTTATTACTATATTTGCGCCACCTATGCGTGACGGGCTAATTTTTAATTAAATAACTTACAATTATGATATTAGATATAAGCCCTGAATGGTTGATTTACATTCTTCCATTCGTAATCGAGTATGTTCTAAAGCCAATGCTTGGAACTTTGTATAGTGAAATCTGGAACCATGTAAAGAAATGGTGGAGTAACTATAGAACTCGTCGTCATCAAGGCGCAATGGTAAGAGATGGGAGACAGCCATCTCAAACAAAAGAATTATTCTTTTTGACCCTCCAGAGGGTCTTTTCTTTTTTATGGATTTGCTCATTACTGTTCCGGTTATGAATTAAAAAGCTCATCCATATCTTGATAATCTATGCAGTTTATAGGGATACATAAATCAGGGTCATCTAATTTAATGTCAGATCCCCAACATTCTAGTTGTTTTGCGCAATCAATACAGAAATATTCTTCATTTTCCATTTTATTCCTTTCTGTTCCGTTTTGAGGGTTATTCACTATCGTATTCTGATATAATTTCCAAAACATCGCTTTGTATTTTTTCATCAGTTAGCATGTGCTCAACTAATTTTTTTCGATGCGAGGGTTTGGCTATAATACACTTCGCTATGTTATTGTTATCGGTAGCCATTATTATAATTCCACCTTCGTGAGTCTTAGGTAGGCGTACTGCCATTTCTTTAGCAAATGCCTCTACGTCTTGAATAAATTGACTTTTCATATTGGTTCCTTTCTATCTTGATAGAATGCAAAATTATCTTCACATTCTCCGTTCTGCGTTATATATTCATTGGTGATGATTTCGGGGTGTTTTGGCAATCGGTAAACTAATCCTCCATACACCCATTCATCGTTTTTTGAGCGTTTCCCTCTGAATTTTATCATTCTCATCCTTTACCTCCTTTCTTCAATTCTGCAATAAGAGCATCGGCAAATTCCACAGAACTTACAGCAACCTCCTCAAAATCTCTCTCTCCAACCAGTACATCTCCATACTGATTACTTAATCGCCCTTGCATAGCGGATTTTGCCAATTCATATCTACGTTGTTCCCAGTCTATGGCTTTTTCAAATTCAAGTGCTGTTCCGGGTATTTTTCTACCGTCTTTTGTTATGAATGAACCGCATGAAACCAGCATAGTACCTGAAGGTTCAACATCTATGACCTCGCCGGTAGCCTTTACTTTAGCTTTAAGTTTTTCAGCAGCTCTCATTTGTCTCGTGTGTTCTGCTACACAAGTTTTACACCTGTTAGGATATGATTTGCTGAACTCTGAAATATGCTTTGTTTGCCCGCACTCTGTGCATTTTTTATAAATTGAATTGTCCATGGTTATTATTGATTATAAGTTTCTTGAATAGCTTGGAATATCTCATACATTACTTGTGGGACAATCGCATTGCCGTATGCCTTTATCGATTCCTGCCGCCACTTTGAAAAGGCAATACCGTCCAATCTGGTGGAAATCCCATCATCTCGGCTACAAACAGGGGATTGAGTAGGGAAGTTTTTCCACCGTTCTGCGAATGATGCTCTCCTAACATTACCGGCAGGTTGCACAGAGCATCCGTCCTCATTTTCCCATTTTTTCTTTTCAATGCTTGTGGGGAAACGGAGGGTTGATAGTCCCTCGCTGCTGGAGTAGGGAGCATCCCATTCACCGCCATTGCTGTCAAAGCTGTGCCCATTTGACTGTTCGGATTGTATTTCTTGCTGTATTTGTCCGCTTCCCGAGCATTGGGAGTAGGAAGAAGTCCCATCTTCGCGGAAAGTGCCAATGTCGGCCGTTCCTTTGCGTTCGGCGATAGTGACTTGTTGATTCTTCCCGTCCCTCCATCTATGGCTGTTGGTGTCGGGAGCAGCCCTACCGGATAGAATGTTGTCTTCCCATTTTCGTTGCATACCTTTAACCCCTGCGTCTGCACGGTGGGCAATAAAGAAGACGCGGTCTCTTCTGTGCGGCGCTCCGACGGCACAAGCCGGAATAACAACCGGTTGGACGGAATATCCTTCACGTTCAAGGTCGTTGCACACTGTTTCGACGACGTATTCCTGCCGATGCAATATTCTTTTTCGGTCAACCTCTCCGAACAGAGATTCTTCACGTCCCAACGCAGTTTCACTGCCGGGTTGTACCATTGAGAGGATTCCAGCAACGTTTTCACCAACAACCCAATCGGGCTGAATCTCCCGTATCGCTCGTAGCATTTCCGGCCAGAGATAGCGGTTATCTTCCGCTCCCTTTCGCTGTCCGGCAACGGAGAAGGGCTGACAGGGAAAACCTCCGGTGAGGACATTGATTTTTTCCCGCCACTCTGTAAAATCTGTTTTCGTGATGTCTTCATAACTTTTGCTGTTTGGGAACCAATAATCAAGTATTTTTCTCCCGAACGGGTTTATTTCACAATGGAACATATTTTTCCAGCCCATTATCTCGGCAGCTATTTCCGGACCACCGATGCCGCTGAACAAACTACCATGGGTAAACTTGTTCTTTTCCATGATTACGGATTTTTTGTTTTTGCTACTTTAGTTGGTTCATAGTACTTGCATTTGCCTGTTTCCGGATTGTATGCCGGCCATACCCATTGCAAACGTGTATCGGGCGGATCGGGCAAATAGCGTTTGCAACTCTTGCGGATTGAGCAGGTAACGCCCGAACAATAACTATAATCTGTATTCATTGTCATAATGTTTTTAATTAGTTTACTGTTTTCTGAATGACTGCTCATTACCGAAATTGATGATTAGCATCATTTCACGGAAACGGTCTGCAATTCGTTCGTCGTAATATTCTGAAATCCCTTTTGCCGTAAGATTGGATGAAACTAGCGTGCAGAATTGCTCTTCATACCGGAAAGACAGTATATCCATTGCTGCTGTTACGTAATCGCCATAATGAATACTCTCTTTCGGTTCTGAGCCGAGGTCGTCTATTGCGAGTATTTCAATTTTACGCAACCTTTTGTATTGTGCCACATCAGATATATTGTCACGTGTAGGGTTGTTGTATGCTTTTGCCAACAAAACGAGTTCCTTTGCCGGTACTATCATGTATCCGCGTACTGGATATGTATCCACATTACTGCTATATCCCTCATCTGAGCGCAAGTAGTTTATAAGGTTTTGCAACGCACGTAGAATGGTAGTTTTTCCATTGCCGGCACCGCCGCATAGAAACAATCCGAAAGTGGAGGCTTCCGATGTAATCCAATTGGAAATGTCCCAAAGGTGCTTTTTGTATTGTTCGGTGGCATTAAATTCCCTATGCCTATGGGCAACTTCCACCCGGCACGCTTCATATAGCATAGCGTAAACTTGCTTGGCTGTATATGGCAATCTAAAACGAGTTACCATATGTTTTCTCTTCATCAGATTTGAGAAGATTGCCTCTGCGTTGATTTCGGCTGTCGGGTCTAACTTTATCATCTTTTCTTTTATTTTTGTCGTTTACAATTCTCAACCATGCGTTGAAGTGCTGTTTTGCATCCTGCAAGGAAGAATGCCGGTCTTTCCCGTCTGCCAGGCATTGTACCCGGAAATCGTCAAGACTGCTGCGCAATAATGATATATCCATGTGATGAAGTACTTGTAGTTGGTCAAGCCAACACTCATCTTTTTCCAGTTCAGCAATTTCTTCATCAAGTGTAAGGGAATAGATTTCACTTGGAGGCGGATTGTCTGGTTTTTGGCAAGCACCTTTGGAAGTCGGAATCAGATCGGGGGCTCTTTCTTCCTGAATGAGTCTATAAGATTCAGGTATAGATACAGACTTTCTTTTGGCGCGGGTACACATTTCCGTATATCGTCGCTGGATTGATGCCGATGTGATAATCCCACGTGATAGTAGTTCTTTATCGAAAAGCCCCACCGAACCGCAGTATTTCACAACTTCCTGCACCGTGTTTTCTTCCAGCCCGAAGTACTCAGCTACGTCAAAGGCAGTATTTGCATCCCACACAAGGAAACAGCCTTGTACTCGGTAAATCTCACACAGAATATAGTCGTACACAGCAATGCCCCGGCATTTAAAATCTTTTTTCAGCCGCTTTATCCGACGGTCTTGGTATCTATCGGTATCGACAGTATAATAATTAAGACCTGTTTTGATGTTTGCCATATTAGACATTGTTTTAAAATTCATTTCTCAAATAATCATCCACTTCACGAATGAAATCATCCAGCGAAAAGCACAGAACATATTTGTATTCTCCGTTTTCACATATTATCTTTTGCCATTCTTTTTGTGATGGAGATTGATAGCCGCCTTTCTTTTTCATTTCAATGAGCAGCGCACCATAATCACGATTGCTTTTCAACAGAATCAAATCGGATACACCGGCTGTTACGCCCTCAGCTTTCAATTTGCCACCTGTAACAGTATCACGTCTTCCTCCGTTCGGCACAGCAAACAACCGGCCTTTCAATTTCGGATACTTCAAATTGAACCACTTTACGCAAGAGCATTGTATGCGATGTTCCTCATCGTCATATTTTTGCTTCTTTTTTCGTTCCCTTTCCATTTGAAGCATTTCCTCAAGTGTCATTGTCGCTTTGCTTTTCGGGTGTAACAATGGTGTCTTTTCCGGTCTTGTCTACTACAACTTTTTTTCCACCAACGGTTATCGTTGTCCTGCAACCTTCGGGGAGAGATTGTATGAAATTTCGTACAACAGGCGAATTGGCATTTTCACTGATGGTATCCGTAATGGACTCATCCGCGGCATATGGATAAACATCCATAATGGCAGTTTCCGCTACCGATGCAATTTGGTAGTCGGCCATTGTGCCTTTCATACCCTCATCCAGTTTATTTACTGCATCACGCAAGTCGGCTGCCTGCACCAATACCTGGGTAGACGTTTTTTTCTCAGCACCGCTTTTCTCGTCCAATGTGATGAAAACCAGCTTGCACTTGAACCAGCGGTCGGCACTGTCTTCCTCACAGGGAAAGAGTTCGCTGTAGTTGGCGCGTTTAATGTCGGAAACTGTAAACTCACCGGAAATAAAGGGTGTCATTTCTTCAATGATGCGTGCTTCCGCTTCCGTGAAGCTGAGCGCGTCAACCAGATAGGGTTCCGTTACTTTCTTGTTCATTCCGTTATCCATTGTCTTTTCATAACGGATTTTACATTCAAACCACGTATGCATCATGAGTTCATTTTTTCTTTGAGTTGTTTACTGACTACAAGTTTTACTGTTCGTTTAGCCGGAATGACTACCGTTGTTCTCTTGTAGATATTACGGGCTTTCCTTTCTTTTGTGATATAAGTCTTGATAGTGCCAAAACCACGTATATAGACATTTTCACCTTTACAAAGTGCTTTCTCAATAGCATCAAAAGCACAGTCGACAGCTTTGATAGCCTGTGAACGACTTAAAGTTGTGTTGTTAACGATGTAATCAACGATGTCAGTCTTTATCATTTTCTTTTTGATTATAAGTGAATAATTTCCTTTGTAATTTTTTTATCTGTTGTCTGATAACCCATGCCCGGCAAATGCTGCGTTGTCCGGGGATGGTGTCATATACCTTAGCAGCATCATCGAGATACTTGATAATCTTCTGTATATCTGTTTTACAAATCTCCATTACCCCGAAGTATTTAAGAATGATTTTACCAGCTCATCGAAATACATTTCATCGGTAGGGATTTCATCATCAGCATTCATAATTTCGTTGGCAATGGATTTTTTGCGATGGATGAGGCTATATATCGTGTGGTCGATAGTGCCACGACCAAGTAGATAGTAACAGGTTACATTGTCTTTCTGTCCAATGCGGTGCGCTCTGTCCTCGCATTGACAACAATCGGCATACGTCCAAGCCAGTTCTATGAATGCCACATCAGACGCTGCGGTCAGCGTAAGTCCGACACCGGCGGCTTTGATGGAACAGATGATGAGCTGCACATTGGGATTGTTCTGAAAAGCGTCAACCGAAGCCTGTTTGTTTACTGCGCTATCACGCCCTGTAACCGTAACGGCACGGGGGAATACCTTTTGCAATTCATCCACAATCTCATGAAGCGAACAGAATACAATGAGTTTCTTTCCGCTGTCAAGAAATGTACGGATGAAATCAACCGCCTGTGATATCTTTCCCCTTGTAGCCAAAGAGCGCAAGGTCATAAACTTGACAAGAGCCTCCATGCGCATTTTGCGGCGTATCTCCCAATCTGTACACTCAGTGTACTCCTGCAAGTAGGCGGCAAGGTCTTCGGCGGCAAGATTGTATTCCTTGTCATTTGAAATCTCCACATATAAATCCACCCTTGTCTTGTCAGGTAATTGGGGAAGCACTTTTGCTTTCTCCCGACGTATCATGCATGTATCGTATAACTGTCTTGACAGTTCGGAAAGAGGGACGGCAGGTTTGGCGGCCTTGTCTTTAGGGTCGGTACAATAATCGGCCATAAACTTGGCACGCCCGCCGAACTCGCCCAAACGGTTCATAATGGATAGCTGGGCAATTAAATCTTCGGGGCGGTTGACTACCGGAGTACCTGAAAGGAGTATGCACCAGTCCTTACCTACGGACAGCCCTTTTGTGAAGATTGTTTGTTGTGCTGACGGGTCTTTAACACGATGGCTTTCGTCGATGATGATTGATTTGAACATCTGTATTTGAGGACAGAATACAACATCTTTGAGACGGAACTGCTTACTTTTCGTTTTGATGTCCCAAACAAAATATTTGCGCAAACTTTCGTAATTTACCACTGCTACCTGATGCACTCCCATAGATAACAAGTAATTCCATGTTGTACGTACAGCATTGTCAAGAACGACTGCAGATTTATCCGTGAATTTCTCGAACTCGCGTTGCCAGTTGATTTTGAGCGAGGACGGGCAGATAACAAGACAAGGATATGCATTGGCTGTATCAACAATGCCGATACTTTGCAATGTCTTTCCTAATCCCGGTTCGTCACCGATAATAAGACGGCGGTGTTCCAGTCCATAAACTATACCTTCACGTTGATAGTCGTATGGTTCAACGCGCAGATGATGTTTGAGTCCGTTCATTGTTGTATTTCCAACCATTAAGTTCATAAACACGTTTCTTTGCTTTCTCACGATCGTAGAAGATTGGCTCACTAAGTACCGGAGAGGCTGACTGAAAGCTATCTGTTACCTCTGTATAGCGGTATATGCGGAATCCTCGTCCGTGTGGAGTGTAATGATATTGTCCTACCTGTGGTTTCATTTGAATTCTTCTATTTCTGTGATTAAATCATCTTTGTCAATACCTTTGATGTACTTGTTGAGAACAAGGTCAATACATTGGTTATAGAATTTCTCAAATTCGTGTTGTTCCATGGCGGCAAACGATATACTGAGATACTCTATTTCATGTTCACCATATTCATTGAGAGTATTAGTGAAGTAGCCAAGGTCACGCTTGAATCGGCAAAGCATATCCTGTTCATTATGTATGTGCCACTTCTCGACTAATGGCAGGGGCAAATTGTCGAAAGTAAGGCGTACCAAAGCGAAAAACTTTTTGTGGTGCTCATAATTGCGTGGATTGCTTACCTTACACTTGACTACATTACCAATCTTCAAGTGTTTCTTTAGTTCGAGGTCTGTATTATACAGAGGAATTAATCCATATTGAGTTACTTTGCAATATATGTCCATTGTTAATTGTCTTGTGGAGTTAAACACCAGTATTGGAAAGCCAATTCTTCATATTTCTCGCGTCCACGGTTGTAGACCTTATCATCCCGATTGATGAACTTCTTGAATACTTTGCAGTTCTTTTTGCTGATAGCATAAATGAAATCACGGTTGGAACCTGCAATGTCCATATACCAAGCACGACTCCTGTCCCAATCGAAGAAGTCAATCGCTTCTTCAAACTGTTGCTGTGTTGAGGCAAATGTGGTTTTAAGATCACCGCCAAAAAGGCCGAGCCACCAATCCCACTTACATCGTGTATCAAGCGAAAAGGGGAAACCACAATAAGTAAATTGTTGTTGTGTGTTTACCATGAAACGCTGTGTTTCGGCATAACTAAGCACTTTAAAAAGGAACTCATCGCGGCGTGCTTCCATGCGAAGTGCCTTCTGCATTTCTTGTGCATGTCGGAACTCATCTTCGGTATATTGTTCATCATCTACTGTCAGGCGGTAGTAGTCTACTCGTGCTGGTTCGGTAATAATTGCATCTACCAATGAGCCAAAACGAAATGCAGCTTCTTTATCACCAAATTGCATTCGAGGATGAAGAATATTTTTCAGTTCGGTGAGGTCAGAGTTACTGACCTCACTACGACTATAATATGTATCGGGATTGTGACTCATGGTTACTTTGCTTTCACATCGTCAATATATTGTACACTCTCATTTTCAATATAGACACTATCCTTGTTAGCCAGTTTTTCACAGAACGTAATTTGTTTCTTGAATAACTTACTCAACTCTTCAACCGAAAGCGTGCACCCTTCTTTACTCCACCACATTGAGAGTATTGGCATGATACCTTCAGGATTAAGTAACTCTATCTTTTGAGTGACTTTTACTTTGGGCTGATAATTCTGCATAGAAGCCTGTTCAGAAAATAATCCGTTCATTTCAGCTTGCTGGCGTTCCATTTCCGCCTTTTGCTTTTCTTCCTCTTCTTTGCGTTTACGTTCTGCCTCTCGCGCTTCGGCTTCCTTGCGCTGGCGTTCTTCTATTTCAGCTTTGACACGTGCAGCTTCGGCCGCGTCAGCTTGTGCCATGCGTTCGAGGTTTGCTTTCTTTGAGGGCAGACGGTCAAGAATGAAATCCTTGTTGTCTTGGATTTCTGCAGTGTATTGGTCGGTAAATTGCTTACCAAGGCGTTCCTTTATGTCAGTTTCAAATTGTCGAAGCTCGTCTACCGAAACATTGCCAGGTATGCGGATGAGAGTATGGAGATTATGTAACCAGTCAGCAGGAAGAGAAACCGAAAAGTTTTTTATTTCGCTGTACACTGTGTTATAGTTCTCGAGCGTAACACTGTTATCCTTTGTAGTGAGCCAATTGATGGATTGATTGAGATAGGTTTGGAATTGTGCCTTAAAATCCCCTTCAATGTCTTGTCTCAATTTTACACGGGCTTGTTCCGCTTGTTGACGTTTGTACTCTTCCTGACGGCGTTTTTCTTCTTCGGCACGTTTCTTTGCTGCATATTGGTTACGGTATTGTTGGAGTTTATAGGGGATAGTATCAACTTTGGTGGGGTCAATAGCATTCTCTATTACCGTAAACTCTCGACGGATGTCATCAAAAAGTTTTGTGACAGGCGAACGTTTCTCGTTCATCTTCTTGACTGTTTTACGTGCTTTTTCGATGAAAAGAGCTACTTCTTTATCAAGTTCGTCAGTCATTCCACCATTAGTTGTAATGGCATTGAGTATGGATTGCCCGGCACTGATACATCTTTCACATGACAGCTTGTTGTCACTATATGATTGTGGAGCAGCATACACTATGGTCTGTATATTTTCCTGCTTGATGATTACTAATTCTGAAGACATATGTACAATGTATTAAGGTTAGAAAGTATCATCGTTATCTCCTTGACTTGCTGGGTCAATAGTTACCCCTGCTGACATATCAGGTTGAGGCGCGAAATGTTGCTTTTCTTGTGGTTCGGGTTGTGTGGTATTGATTCCACTGTAAGGATCGAAACCTCCTTGCGGGGTATCAATGATGTCGGATTCCATGACGGAACCTTTACCGATATTGATTTTAGGATAAGTCTTGAAAGCGTGTTTGATGCATTTGGCAATGAGGAAGCCGGTATCAATCTGCCCATTGATATTGTAGAGTGCATTGCTTTTCACTACAGTTTCTCCGGTGCGGCGGTCTTTATAGGAATTTTGTTTCTCTGAATAACCTTGTAACCGTTTCCAGTCGGTTTCTGTCATAACAGAATAGTCAATTGACCCATCTGCACGTGTGATTTTGACAAAGCAAGCAACAATACGGTCGCTTTTGCGAGGAAATGCAGACATATAATTGACAATCTTCGCTCCGTTCTTCTCTCCATATTCAAAACTATCTCCGTCATAGACAATAACTGGATTGTCGGCATGGCGTATCTGTCCAACTTTTGCACGCAGTGCCAGCTCTCCATATCCGGAGATAGCGAGACTGCATACTTTCTCCCAAACTTCTTTGCCGTTTGAATCAACTCCTACTTTGCAGTTACGGGTAAGAAGATAACACAGTGCTTGCGCACCAGGAGCCAATGTGATACCTTTGACAGCAAGGTCGATAAACGCATAGAAGATAGATGTTCCGGAGCATAAGCGCAACTCATCTTTGTCGCGTAACTGCTGGTTGAAGTAAATAGCTTCACGTTCATAGACGTTTTCTCCGCCTTCTTTCCAGATGGAATTATACACGCTGATAAACTGGCTACGTACACGTTCATTGCGTATTACGTCAATTGCTTTCATTTGTTGCAATTCTTTGGCCAATGAAATAGCATTGCTCATAATTAATAATTTAAAAGGTTTATAATACAGTTTGCTTTTGTGACCCGAAGCAGATTTGAACTACTACTTTCAGTTGATGTGCTACCATTACACTATCAGGTCTGATTGTCACTTGAAATAATCTTGTTTCTTCTGTTGAAGAGCGCGTAACTCTACTGTGCGATATTCAACTTTACCCGGGCGTTTGCATGGCTCAATTTTACCCTGCTTGCGCCATCTATCCACATTGCCACGCCCAAACATAGCGTATGCTTTTCGCTGGCTGACCATTTCGGGGTCATTGTGTGTATCGGCAAGCATACGGACTACAGAGGACGCTACATCACGGACGAAAGTGTCATAAGTGACGGATTTATCGGGAAAATCAATAGTGAGCATAGGATTACGGATTAAAGTGAATACTCTGCACGATAATTTTCATCGGTTTTAATAAAATATGCAAGCACTTTTATAAGGGAACGTTTAGAACCGGGCTTGGCAATAGAGTCAACCAGGCTTTCTCTCTTTTGCTTGTCTGTAGCAATAAAGATGTAGCCCACGTGTCTTGCTTCCGGTTTAAGAGGCTTGATTTGAGAATTTAATTTTTTGAAATTGATAGACATGATATTGTAAGTTAAGAGGTTATTTATTTTCATTTTGAAACTCCATCCATGATATACGCACCAGTTCCCATGTGAGAAAGATGAATACTGCTGATACAAGATAGCCAATGAACGATGCGATGTTTCCAAGTATGATATGTGCCACAATGCTGACAACCACCGCAAAAAGCATGATGCAGGATAGTATCAGTTGTGAAATATTTACAAATTTGTTCATGATGATTACAAATTACGATATTCTGATTACTGTTATGATACGCTTTTCTCGGTCTGTTTCTGTCTTGTATTTACGTTCAAGGATAAGACCGAGGTCTGATGCTTGTGCGCGGACTACTTTTGTCCGAGCAATCGGGAATGTTACGGTTTCACCTACATTCAATTCGCGCAGAGCAGGACGCACTTTTACTTGATTTTCTGCCATTTCTTTTGTTGTTTATAGGTTATTGTTTAACTTTATGGTGCAAAGGTAGGAAAATCCTTTCTTTAAGACAAATATTTATTGACTACTTTTTCAAGAAAATTTTACCCTTATGAGTATAGGATTGAAAATCAAGGAGTTAGCAGACAAGAAAAACATAACCCTTGCTGATTTGGCAAAGCGAATAGGAAAGACCAAGCAAGCCGTTTATGAAATGGTTGACAAAGAAGATGTTAACACTTCCATACTCCGAAAATTGAGTGTGGAATTTAACGTTCCTATATGTTACTTTTTTGAAGACAAAGAGACAAGTATGCAAGTTGTAGCGGACAACAATAGCCAAGCAGTAGGCATAGGAAACATTACCCAATCGGATAGTCAGGTAGAAATTTCCTTGCTAACAGAAAGGGTAAAGCATTTAGAGGAGATGCTTGCAGAGAAAGAGAGATTGATAAAGGTATTGATGGGAAATAAAGGATGAACATGGGCATAGACCCAGAAATACTTGCCATCGGCACTGAAATGGCCGTCTATCATATCGAGAAAGGCGCACGCAAGTTTGCCGAGTATGCAACAGCCATGATTGCGGACTTGGGCGATGCCATACGCCCGTACCTCAAAGCGTTCTACAACGGTACGAGGGAACTTCCCAAAGTGGTAGATGCAGGTTTTGCCGAGGAAATGACCCCATTCGATGAAGTGAATGCGTTTGATGTGATAAATTTTGATAAAACAGGTATAAACGCATTGATTGCAGATAATTCAAATGGTAAATTAAACTATGGAATGAAAACAATAAAAGATGCCGTTTATGATGCTTTTATGATTCAAGGTGTCAATTATCCTGAGATGAGCATTGAGGATGTTGTATTAGAAATTCAAGATAAAGATTCGGATTTCAAGGGATATGATTTAAATGAATTATACAAGAAGGTTTCATCGTATCTATCCAACGCTGTTACTAAAACAGTTAAGGGCAAAAGGGTGGAAAACAAAGATTCCCTGTATCAACGAGTGAAAAACGATAAAGGTGGCTACAAAAAAGGTATATACAAATTGAGAAAACCGAAGCCATCCAAAGCACCTAAAACGCCTAAGCCTATCTTGGCTCCTGTAGAAACCCCGATGTCAGTGGAATCTCTTTATATGGGTTCTGCTGGTGAAATGGCTGTTTGCAGTGAATTACTATTTCGTGAATACAATGTTTCCAGAATGTCTGTTGATGATGGGATAGACATAGTTGCAATGAAAAACAATAAGACTTACTACATTCAGGTAAAGACTGTGCAAATAAAGTCGGAAAGTTTTAGTATTCAAATCAAAACTAAAAGTTATGAACGGTATAATGCAAATGACTGCTATTATATCATTGTTGCACGTGGAGAAACAACCAAATTTATTATTGCCACAGCTGATGACATAAGAAGGTTAATTGAAAGAGGTTCATCGAAAGGGGAAAAATACATTTCGCTTCGGTTTACCCAAAATATGGGTTGTCTATTTGTTGGTGAGGAAAATGTGAACTATATGCTAAATTCGTTTGAAAGGATAAAATGAACAAAAGCACAACAATCCCAAATAAGCGATTTACACGCACTCAAATCACGCAGACGATAAAAGTATTGTTTTTCATGTTTGCGTTGATTGTAGCTTATCTATTCGCCTTAAATGGGCGATATATCAAGATAGAGGACGATAAGTTCTTTGATAAATGGACGAAAACAATACTATACATAGGCATATACGAAAAAATTAAATAAACCAATGTTGTTTAGAACTATTATATAACTCATTGAAAAGTACCTTATTTTAGCGGCGGCGCAGGCGGCAATCGAGGAATAAAGTTTGAATGCTGATAATTAGTGAAATACGAGGCAATGACTTGGAAATCAAGTTTTTGCCTCGGTTCTTTTTTTACATGCTCTGCTCATTCATAAAGCAGTATAAACGGCAGAAAATACCCTATTTGTTGCTTCAATTGATGAGGCAGAGGAAGAAGCGGAGAAACGACAGGTTGAAGGTCGTGTAACTGAGGCAAAGGTTTCCTTGAAGTTCATCACAAACGTCCTATATCGACATATGATGAAGAACATGAGATTCCTCAATCAGAACTTGTCGCTTTATGCTCAAATTGCCATTCTATGGTTCACAGAAGAAAAGAGGCAATGGATGTAGATGAACTCAAAAGTATTGTACAGAACAAACGTAATAATTAAATCCTTCAAAGAAGTTTAGACTAAACCAAATATGGATTTGAAAAACTGTATATTTGAAGAGCTGCTGAAGGCTGCACAACCTAAACGCGGTCTATTTGTGATACCATTACCTACTGGTTCTGGTAAGACATATAATTCATGCCTGTTGATGGCAGAAGAATTGAAGAAAGAAGATGCCCGTCGTATCTTCTATGTCACAGATGCCAAGAAACAGTTGGATGCAACAATCGAAGACATAAGGAAGAATTTAACCAGGAGCGGTATCAAGCTTCAGAAGCATGATATTCTTCGTGTTTATTCGCAAGAAGAGCAATGGGAACGAGCGTTTACTGACCCTTCCATCCTTCAGAGGATGGAAGCAAATCCTCTTTTTCAAGGGGATAAGGCTTTTGCTAATTTGAAACGTCTTTATACTTATAATGATGTAACAGAAGGAATTACTGAGGAAATTGCAAAGAATCGTTCGCGTCTTATTGATAAAGTGCGCAAAGAAGCCCTTACTCCAATTCGTCAGAAATATAAGAATGAAACTGACGAGGTTATAGCCTCGCATATCCTTCGAGAATATTCAGTACTGGAGGAACTATACCCAGAATTGTTATTTTATAAGAGTAAGATCGTTGCGTTGACAGCATCCAAGCTGCACACAACAGCTTCACCTAAATTGGTGCGTAAGGGCACACAGCCTTATTGGAAGCATATCGAGGACTCACTTGTCATTATTGATGAGTCCGACCGCGTAAAGGAAGCTGCAATGAAACGTCTCTTCGATTGTGAATGTGGTAGAAGAAGACGTTTTAATTTCTGGGGCTTGTGCTATTTTATCTGCGAGCACTATGAAGAGGTTCTGGATATGCAAAGGATGCCTGAATGGGTTGAACATAAAGACAATATTCAGGCAATGCTTAAAGCGATAAAAAAGAAGAAGGAATATCTGATTGATGACATAGCTCCTCAGAAGATGCTTAGTGGCTTGGAATTGAATGAGAATGTCAATCGCGGCAATTTCATCTTTTATGATGAAGACCAGACATTTTCAGCAGAGAATTTCGTATTGTCCATCCACAACAAGAAAGAGGAGAATGTCTCATACCTTCAACCAAAACAAATGTTGAAGAGCCAGAATGATAACACCCTATCGTTTGCGGCAAATCGTATCATTCTTTTCCTGAAGATTTTTGTTCAGATAGTAGATAAACATGCGGAAGAGTATGCTCGAATAGAGAATGAACTCCGTAAAAAGAAAAGCTACGAGACTTCTGTAGATCTTGAGAGTGAGCGTGCCTTTGACCATATTATTAAATATATGGGTATAAACGAAGGTAATACAGAATACCGTCAGGCTCTACAAGAGTTGCGTTGTGGAACAAACTTTGAAACTCCTCACTCAAAAGACCAGGAGGTCGAGAGCAGATCTATCTATGATAAAGGTATAAGTTTCATAGAGGTGTACTCTCTTGACAATGACCGTTATTCTTGTTGTTTCGATTATCACGAAATGAGGTGTATGCCTGAGAACGTGTTGCTCGATATGGTCAACCATAACCGAGTAATCATGTGTAGTGCTACGGCTGACAGTCAGAGTCCAGTTCACAACTACGACTTCAACTATATAGCCAAACAAGGCGTAAAGGTTGAGAAGATTGACAATGATGCATTGCGAAGAATTGAAGATTATATAGCCCTCAATTATGCCAATCCTGACGTAAAGTTCTCAATTTATAAAGAGGAAAATACAAATCCAAAAGAAAAGATTGAGGTGTATCTTGGCAAATGTAATCAAGCTATCAAAGATTGTCTTGACTTCGTTTCTACCGACAAGAACACCTTTGATAAGAACAATTCTGCCAGAATGGTGAATATGCTGAGCCACTATATGGATTTTATTGAAAATCCTGACGCGAAGGCATGGCTCTATTTTCAGCCATTCTCATATACAGGTAAGAGTAGTATCGGTATAAAGAAGGCACTGAACATTCTTCAACAAGCAAGAATAACCAAGCGTGGAGAAAAATTCGATAATGATTCAATGGACGAACATGCCATTGATGATGGGAGCACACGCAGACATTCAGATATATATCCTAAACTGAATGTGTGCTTCCTTAGTGGAGAGCATTTCAAGAGGGACTTGGAGGAAGTAGAGAAGTTGTTGAAGGAAGATCCTAAACTTAAGATGTTCTGCTTCGTATGTTACCAGTCAGGTGCAGTGGGCGTAAATTATCTGTTTGAAACGGATAGCAAATACAGAAAAAAACATTGTCTGGAAGCTCCAAATACCAAAGATCGTAAAGATACACGATGCAATTTCGATGGTATCATTATGGATAAGCCCACAAACTTTATCCCTCTGATTGAAGTAGATGACTATCTAAAGGCTTGTATATCATTGAGTATATTGGGCACAGACAACCAATTAGAACTCAAAGAAAAATCTGATTTCCAACGTGCATTGCTTCGACGCAGACACCACCGTGTTGTTGATGAACTGAGCGAAATCATGAAAGGTCGAGAGATTCAAATCAAAGCTGCATTGAAAGAAACTCCTGCTTTTGATGCTTTTTGCCTACGATGGGCTGTACAAGCTTTGGGGCGTATAACTCGCTCAACCATCTACAATAAGTCTGTTCATATTGCTATTGGTGAGGATATGGCTTACTCTATGGTAACGGCAAAGAAACCAGAGATACAGACAGACCTGCTCAAACATGTTTTGAAAGCTATCAATGAAAATCAAAATATCATTGACCGCTTTGAGGGCAAAGAGGAGGAATCGGATATTACGTTCAACAATGATGAGCATCGTAGAGATAGATACATCAGTGAGTTGGTCGGTATAAGTTTCAAGGGTACAGATAAGTATGCCTGTCAGATACGTGAAAGATTACATTCGATACGTGAGTATGTAATGAAACATCCTGAGTTTGACGATAGAAACGATATTGACCCGTCAATGCGAATGTTCTATATCCAGTCTGTTGAAGCACAAGCAAAAAATCGAAGTTATTCAGATGCAAGTGTACATCTGGATGCAATCATGAAGCAAGGGTTCATCAAACAATACTTTGAGACTAATGGATATTGTACGTCTTGGAAAGGTAAATCATGGGTTATTTCGCCACAAGTTATTCAACAGGTATATACAGGTTACTTTGGAGAGCAAGTGTTCAAGGCAATTCTTGAAAATGCAGCATGTAATGTAGGATCACTTCCTGAAAAAATCTGGGAGCGTGCTGACTGGGTAGTCAATGATAAGTTATATGTGGATGTGAAATTTATGTCTGATAGTGACTTTAATCAGCATGTCAACGCCCAGTCTTGGGAGCGAAAAATTCGAGAATGTGGTGGTAGCTATATTGTAGTCAATGTTCCTCGATATGCTGACAACTATTCATTTACTCATACCATACAACTTGAAGGTGGTGCGAACCTGCCAATCATCAATGGTCTGATTGACGTTGAGACAGGTGCTATCCTTGACAAAAACGTTCAGGCAGTCCTCGAAAAGTTAAACATCGTGTAAACAACTATGGAAAAGATAAGAACCAATCATATAAAAGTCCATTTCCTCTGGGATAAGTTCCTGGGGGATTTCGACTTGTACAAGATAGAATACTCCAATGCCTATGACTTTGGCAACAACTTAGGTATTTATTGTAAATTGGAAGGATTGTGCCCTAATAGTGCTGTCTGTGCGTTCAATAAGATGGTCAAAGAAGGAAATGCAGATGCCCCAACCAAACATCGCATATTCCTTTTTGCATCGGCAAAGAAGGAAAGTATCACTACAGCCATGCTTCAAGAACGGCTTGAAAAGGTTAATGTTAAGATAAAGCAAATCAGTTATACCCCGGACTATAGGGAAGGAATTTATCCACACAACATGCTTAACCTGATGCTATCCATGATGCCAAATAGAGACAAAACTCTAAGTTACGCACATGGTAAGCTCATCTGTGGTACTTGTAGTAGCCTGTATAATAAAGGTAAAAAGCAAGGTGAAGAACTTGGTTTACAGTTGGAGTTTGCCTATGGTGGTTTGCTTGAAGCCCATACCAGTACCTTTGCTGAGGCTGATAAGGTTGAAAATTCCAAGAAGAAGGATTCTTTAGTTTACCATCTGGAGTTTGGTGATGAACGCATATACTTCTCGTCACAAAAGAAGAAAGGAACCAAAGAGTATTATAATCATCCTTCCATATTCAGAAAGAACAATAAAAATCGTATTCCGTTCTTGGATTTCAGTGATATTGACCATTTGGAGGAATCACAGGCTTATATTATTTCTTCTGTACTGAATGATTTTTTGACTACATACTCTAAATACATTTTGGTATATCCTGTTGTTTATAATGATCCTCAATTATTACAGTCGCAAGAAGCTGAGTTTAAGAATGAAGATGAATTGGTTCGTAATATGCTTTCTTCTTCCTGGATAGACATTTCATGTCATACCAAAGAAGAGGGCGTAGAGGAACGTCGTGCTTTGATAGAGGACAAGTCGAAAGTTTACATCAACAAGTTGTTTAAGACTGGCTTTGAAGGTACTTTCATCAAGACCAAGGGTAAGAATAGAATCTGTATTCGTATCGTTGGAGATAAGGATCAAGAGGCTGAATTGTCAACTGCAAAACGAAGGTCAAAAGATAGACATCGCCTTCAGGAGAAGTTGGATCTAATGGAGAAGCTGATTCCTGTTCAAGATTCAATGATAGGTTCAGAGATAAATGATGCGACAATCAAAAATATCTTTCGCCAAATTCTGATTAAGAAAAGCTGTCTGCAATCGACTTTGCCGCAAGCTATGATTGAGCGTTTTAAGGGATGCGTTATAACCTATGCAGAAAGTAAGGTTAAAAGCAAGGACTACTACTTTGTTCAAATGACTATTGATAATGATGGTCAGCTTTCTTATAGAGATATTGAGAAAAAAATACCACAGGATGGTGTTATCTCTGTACTGGACGCAAATTTCGAGATGCGCGAATATCAAATACCTGACTTTAAAAAGGGATATAACAAGGATATTATCTATTGTATCGAGAAGGATGGGGTCAAGTATAATATTTATGATACCGAAGAGTATATCTTCCCGGAATTAGATGAGATGACTCGTGCCTTGAAAGAATTAAAGGACACTATTGTGCCAGCCGAAGCATACCAACTGTTGATGGACAATGTGCAGTCAGTAGATGCAAAGACATTTTGCCAGCAACGTATGCGTGAAAACAAGGATGGTGTTCTACACAATCAGTTCTATAAGGATATTAAGATTATTGGTAAAGAAGACGGAGTTACAAGGGATCTCATGCGCTTGATAACTAAAGAGTACCACATCAAGCAAGGTCAGGACTTCCGAACAGCTTCTCGCCGAGAGGAAACTCTGGGTGCTTGTGTCAATGTTCATTATTGGAAGTATTCACCCAATACATGGATGTATTGTGCAGGTCCAAATCCAAGTGGCAATTTTAGCTCTATTGACAATAAGGTTCATGTTCGAGAATTGGTTTGCGATAAGACTCCTGATGAAGCATTTGTTAATGAGTTGATTTGTTCATTGGGCGATGGTTGGAATAAGATAAATGAGTTCTCTGTTCACCCTTCAATTTTCAAGTTCCTGAAGGAAAGGTTGGAAATGTATAAGGTGAAGGAACAACTCGATGAAATATCCTCAAAGGATTAAGGTAATGAATACATATTTGGTAGAACTGATAAGTGACCTGGATGAACAAGTCTCAATATATGTAGATGCTTATGATGAATCCGAGGCTGAAGCTATAGGTGTCACCATGCTTGAAAATGGTGAGCTCGACTGTGTTGTTCAGCTTATCTTCTGTGTAGAGCTCCTTGTCTGTACCGCTAACAGCTTCGGTCAGTCGGCTCAGGATTGATTGGATTGTTGTCATGTGCTTTGTTTTTTATTTCCCAACGGTGTGGAGATTTCTTCATGAACCGTAGGTATGTCCTTGCATTGTCGTAAGAAGAATCATGTACCTTTGCAACATAATTTTATCAAGATCAAGAAGTAGATTTTGCTTCCAAAACTTTCCTATCAGTCAAAAGAAAGCTTAAATCGTCGCAAAAATTGCGTTATTTTATCTCTTCTTTAGTTATTCGACAAAAAATGCTTAATTTTGTCGCAGAATTTGCGACGTTAATCGCAGAATAATGTAGCATTAAAAGTTTTCATTATGTATATACACGAAAGAGATAATTGGACAGATTTCCGTTGGGACGCTTCGCAGGTGTTGCTCCTTCAGGAGTTGGTTTGCCGTAAGCAAGGGTTACTCTTTGGAAGGTTAAGTTCGTTGGGGCTTGATAGCAAGCTAAGAGCTATGGCAGAGAACTTGACCTATGACGTAGTTTATTCGTCAGAAATTGAGGGCATTCGCTTGAATGTAGATGATGTACGTTCTTCAATCGCCAGACGACTGGGGATAGAGAACGTAAAGTATACAGCTCCTTCGCATTATATAGATTCGGTTGTAAACGTAATGCTCGAAGCGGTTCAGAACTACGACCAGCCTTTGAGCAAGGAAAAACTATGTGCTTGGCAAGCAGCGTTCTTTCCGTCTGGTTTCAGCGAAGGCAGTCAGATTGAGGTCGGCAAGTACCGCAGTAACGAGGAGCATATCATCAGTGGTATGTTTGGACGTGAGAAGATTCACTACATCGCCCCTTTACCAGACCGAGTAGAAGGCGAGATGGAACGTTTCCTTGCATGGTTTGACAGTGAAGAGCCGGTCAGCAGCGTCATTCGCTCTGCCGTAGCCCACTTTTGGTTTGTCAGCATCCACCCATTTGAAGATGGCAACGGAAGATTGGCTCGCATACTTTCTGATATGCAGCTGGCTCGTGGAGAGAAGAGCGACTATCGTTTCTATAATATCTCATCACAGATCAATAAAGACAAGAATCACTATTATGACATTCTGGAAAAAATGCAGCATGGTGATGGTGATCTAACAGAATGGTTGGTATGGTATCTTCAAAAGCTCATCGATGCACTTGATGAAGCTGAAGCTATTGTAACTTCTATACTGAACAAGAGTTTCTTCTGGCAGAAGGCTTCGTCAATTCCTATGACAGAGCGTCAAACAGAGATGCTGAATCTATTCCTCGATGGCTATGAGTCGAAGATAACTTCAAAGACATGGGCATCGTTGGCAAAATGCTCGAAGGACACAGCCATTCGTGATATTCAAGACTTGGTCGAAAAGAACATTCTGGTTATAGACATACCTGGAGCAAAGCGTCCAAGCTATTCCATCGTCTATGATGCCGAAGATCTGACTCAGTTCTTTGCCGATGTGACCATTACGGAAGAAAAAGGCATTCCATACCTTTGTGCTTTGTTCAAAGGAAAGAAGCAGGTTCGTGAAAGACTGCTCAAACTTGATGCAGAACGTTACCTGAAGGATGATCTGCCACTATCAAACCTGCTTGGCAAGTATTGTTCGTATCTAATGGCAGGAAAATAACGTTTCGAGAAAAGATATTGAACTCACACATAAAGAAGGGGAGGAGCAAGATAAACTTGCTTCTTCTTTTTTTCGGTTAAAAGAGAAAGTTGGGTAGAAAGTCCTGTGTAAACTTGTATGGCAAGATCGGTTTAAGGTTTACGTTAGCTTGATGCCCCAAAAATGGTTAGTATCTTAGCATAAAAGATTGTCTGATTAAATGCCCATGTGCAGAACGCGCATAACGTGTGAACACCTGCATATCGGATGTTGACCAGCCCTTAACGATTTTATTTGATAATCAGCATATTAAACTTTGCATTCACCGCAGCGCAGGCTGCAATCGAGGAATAGCGCGATATAGCTGGTGCTCAATAAAATAGGCGGTATGCTTTTCATTTACAAAGGCTTACCGCCTATTGTATTTTTAAAAGGTACGTTCATTCCGCACGGAAAATGAGCGTAATAAACGCAAATGTTTAGAGAATGTTGCTGTGTTTTTCGTTGGGTGTTTAGAGCGTGTTTAGAGCCGTAATTGATGATATGACAGAAAGTTAAGACTTTGGAAAAAGAAAACGCATCTGCCGCTTTTTACAGCTTGCAGATGCGTTTCAACAGGGGTTTATGAGGGGTTGCTTATTTCATCCGTTTACCCACCGCTTCCCAGTCTACTATGCTCCAGAGGGCATTGACGTGGTCGGCGCGTTTGTTCTGATAATCCAGGTAGTAGGCATGCTCCCAAACATCGAAGCCCAGCAGCGGGGTCAGTCCTGCGCGTACGGGATTGCTTCCGTTCGCCTCTTTGGTGATGTGCAACTTGCCGTTCTTATCAACAGACAGCCATGCCCAGCCCGAACCGAACAGTCCGACTGCTGCCGCGTTGAATTCCTTCTTGAAATTCTCGAAACTGCCGAAGTCGCGTTTGATGGCTTCCGCCAGTTTCCCGGTAGGTTCGCTTTGCGACGGTTTCGGTGCGAATTGCAGGAAGTACAACGTATGGTTCAGTACCTGTCCGGCATTGTTGAATACGGCGCCGTCGGGTGCGGTGGCTACGATAGTAACCAGGTCTTTGTTTTCATACTCCGTGCCCGGAACAAGGTTGTTCAGGTTGTTTACGTACGTTTGCAGGTGCTTACCGTAATGGTAATCTATTGTTTGCTGACTGATTACAGGTTCCAGTGCGTTGTTTGCGTAAGGAAGTTTAGGCATTTCATGTGTCATAATCATTATTGTTAAAGACATTAATAACGTATTCATAAGTTCAATTTATTTAGTTTTGAAACTTTACTATACTAACGCGATAACCTGTGGAATTGTTCGCAGGTGTCCGAACCTTTCACTATCTTTGCACCCGAACTTTACCCGTTAGATTATTAGGAATATGTCCGATTACATACAAGAACTGAATGAGGGACAGCGTGCTGCGGTGCTCTACAACGACGGCCCGTCACTGGTGATAGCCGGTGCCGGTTCGGGAAAAACCCGTGTGCTGACCTACAAAATAGCTTATCTGCTGGAGAACGGTTACCGCCCCTGGGATATTCTTGCCCTTACCTTTACCAATAAGGCGGCCCGTGAAATGAAAGAACGTATCGCCCGGCAGGTAGGTGCGGAACGTGCCCGTCACCTTTGGATGGGGACATTCCACTCCATATTCCTGCGCATCCTGCATGCGGAAGCCGCGCAGATCGGATTTACCCCGAAATTCACCGTCTATGATACGGCAGACAGCAAAAGCCTGTTGCGCTCAATCATCAAGGAGATGGGATTGGACGAGAAAGTGTATAAACCGGGTACGGTGCAGGCACGTATCTCCAATGCCAAGAACCACCTCGTATCTCCTGCGGGCTATGCCAACAACAAAGAAGCCTACGAAAGCGATAGTGCGGCCAAGATGCCTGCCATACGTGATATTTACCGCCGCTACTGGGAGCGTTGCCGGCAGGCGGATGCCATGGATTTCGACGATTTGCTGTTCTATACCTTCCTGCTTTTCCGCGACCGTCCGGAGGTGCTTGCACGCTATCGGTCGCAGTTCCGCTATATCCTGGTGGACGAGTACCAGGACACCAACTTTGCCCAGCACAGCATTGTGCTTCAGTTGGCAAAAGAGCATCAGCACGTCTGTGTGGTGGGCGATGACGCGCAAAGCATCTACTCCTTCCGGGGAGCCGACATCGACAATATCCTGTATTTCACAAAGGTATATCCGGGTACGAAAGTCTTTAAGCTGGAACAGAACTACCGCTCCACCCAAACCATCGTTTCTGCCGCCAACAGCCTGATAGAGAAGAACCAGCGGCAAATTCGCAAGGAAGTCTTTTCGGAGAAAGATAAGGGAGAGCCCATTGGAGTGTATCAGGCATACAGCGATGTGGAGGAGGGCGATATTGTAATCAACAAGATAGCCGAACTGCGCCGGCAGGAGAATTACGTCTATTCCGATTTTGCCATACTCTATCGCACCAACGCGCAGAGCCGTGTCTTTGAGGAAGCCATGCGCAAGCGCAGCATGCCGTATCGCATTTACGGCGGGCTGTCTTTCTACCAGCGCAAGGAAATAAAAGATGTAATCGCCTACTTCCGCCTCACGGTCAATCCGAATGATGAAGAAGCCTTCAAGCGTATCATCAACTACCCGGCACGCGGGATAGGCGACACTACCGTAAATAAAATCACGGCTGCCGCCACCAGCCACAATGTAAGCCTGTGGACCGTGCTCTGCGAACCGCTGACCTACGGGGTGAACATCAATAAAGGAACGGCGGGCAAGTTGCAGGATTTTCGCTGTTTGATAGCCGGCTTTATTGAGAGCGTTGCCGAAAAGAACGCCTACGAGCTTGGTACGGAGATAATCCGTCAGTCGGGCATTATCGCTGATGTCTGCCAGGACAACTCGCCCGAGAACCTCAGCCGCAAGGAGAATATCGAAGAGCTTGCAAACGGTATGAGCGACTTCTGTGCACAACGGCTGGAGGAGGGGAATGCCAATACCACGCTGAGTGATTTCCTTTCGGAAGTGTCCCTGCTTACCGACCAGGATTCGGACAAGGACGGAGACGATGAAAAGATAACGTTGATGACCGTGCACTCCGCCAAGGGGCTGGAGTTTAAAAATGTCTTTGTGGTGGGCATGGAAGAAAACCTGTTTCCGAGCGGTATGGCGGGTGACTCTCCCAGGGCGTTGGAAGAGGAGCGCCGTTTGTTCTACGTAGCCATCACCCGTGCGGAAGACCATTGTTTCCTTACTTATGCCAAAAGCCGTTACCGTTACGGGAAGATGGAGTTTGGAAATCCCAGCCGCTTTTTGAAAGATATAGATGTGCGCTTCCTTAAGCTGCCGCAAGATGCCGGATTGGTGCGCAAGGTAGATGAGCATGCCGCATCTTTCCGCAGGGAGAACAGAGAGAACTTCGTTTCCGCCATGTATGGAAAACGTGATGGAGGAACTCGTCCCCGGCAGGAAATCATTGCCCCGACCGTTCCCCGCAACTTAAAGCGGGTGACGCCTTCCATGGGAACAGCTTCTGCCGCTTCCCATTCGTCGGCAGGCGGGAACGCTGTGCTGTCGGGGCAGTTTATCGAACACGAACGTTTCGGCCTGGGCGAAGTGCTGAAAGTGGAAGGTGAGGGCGACAACGCAAAAGCCACCATCCGTTTTAAAAATGCGGGCGACAAGCAACTTCTTCTGCGTTTTGCGCGTTTCAAAGTGATAGGATAGATCCGGTTTTTACTATAAAAGTTTATATAACAAGAAAAATGACAGATAAAGATTTCGACCTTTTCCCTTCTCCCTGTTATATCATGGAGGAAGAACTGTTGAGGAAGAACCTCACATTGATAAAGAGCGTTGCCGACCGGGCAGGCGTAGAGATTATCCTTGCTTTCAAGTCCTTTGCCATGTGGCGTTCGTTTCCCATATTCCGTGAGTATGTGGAGCATTCTACGGCAAGCTCCGTATACGAGGCACGCCTGGCGTTGGAGGAATTCGGCAGCAGGGCACATACATACTCTCCGGCATATACGGAAGCCGACTTTCCGGAAATCATGCGATGCAGCAGTCACATCACATTCAATTCGCTGGCTCAGTTCCGGCGTTTTTATCCCATAATTCAGGCGGCCGGGCAGGATATATCCTGCGGCATACGCGTCAATCCGGAGTATTCGGAAGTGGAAACGGAACTGTATAACCCTTGTGCTCCCGGCACCCGTTTCGGTGTAATGGCCGAACAGCTTCCCGATGTGCTGCCGCAAGGCATCGACGGGTTTCACTGCCACTGCCATTGCGAGTCGTCCTCGTACGAGCTGGAACGTACGCTGGAGCATCTGGAGGCGAAGTTCTCCCGCTGGTTTCCGCAAATAAAGTGGCTGAATCTGGGTGGCGGGCATTTGATGACCCGTAAGGACTACGATGTGGAGCATCTGATTCGCCTGCTCCGCGGATTGAAAGAGCGTTATCCCCATTTGCGCATTATCCTGGAACCCGGTTCGGCATTTACCTGGCAGACGGGAGTGCTG
>OGHY01000175.1_pt1 | contig 38524 bp, 35 predicted proteins | sample 1571541 | NCBI WGS metagenome assembly OGHY01 (sample SAMEA2581943, study PRJEB24529) | metagenome | biome: Human gut stool | place: China | collected 2011
TGAGAGGACGCTTATATCTGCCCTTCACGCCCTAGGAAAGCACCACAAAATCTGCTGCTCCACGGTAAGTTAAACTCCGATTATTTAAACAGATTTTTGAAGAACTCCCCAATCGCACTAAAGATATTTCCAAAGAAATTACCAATAGATGCAATGATTCCGGAAGAGCTTCCTCCATTTTTAAAGGAATTGTAGAGAGAGGCTGCGTAATCCACCAGTCCACTTAAATCAATTCCAAGAGAAGTAATTTTCAAAAGAAGATCAACGATTTTCTGTCTCTCATCATCAGATAAAGTGACGCCATATTTATCACAGGCTTCATCAATTGCTTCGTTGATACTCTTCTCGTCAGTCAGTCCTTTTTCTGCGATCAGTGACTTGATGTAAGCAATAAACTCCTCCACTTCCTGATCGGTCAGACCCTGAATGGAAGCTTCCAGTTCTCCGGTGACAACAAGTTCATTTAACGCTGCATCTACAACGTTATCCTGTACTGCTTCCCCGGTCATTGCCTCATATGCCTCAAAGATTCCAACCAGTGCAGCGGTTCCGGAGATTGGCTTTGGGCCTGCAACGATGATATCTGCATCTGTAATTCCAGCAGTTGTCAGCGCATTTTTGTACATACCAACGGTACAGTATGTGATATTGTTCGTAGAAATGTTTAATCCATTTCCTTTTTTACGTTTTACGATCACGACAGAAGACCATGACTTGCTTCCAATTTTGGAAGAATCCACATAGGAATCCAGATACTGATGCTCCTGTGCATTTGTAACGTAAGTCACGTTATAATTTGCCAGATTGGCAGGATCGATTCCCATAAGGGATAATACGGTATTTTTCTGGTCATCGGACAAATCCGCACCGAGTGCAAGATAAGGTTTATCATCTTTCTTAATCTCAACATTATCGTTATTCTCATCCACAATGACATCTCCAGTCACATTTTCTGTGGATTTTTTATCATCTTCTACCGTTACCCCACCTGTAACATTATCGGTTGTGCCACTAGTGGAAGTATTTGTGCTGTCAGAATTTGTTGTTGTACTGCTCTGCGAATCTGAAGCAGCATTATTGGTTGTATTGCTCTGTGAATCTGAACCTGTACTGTTCTGTGTATCTGAACTTGTGCTGCTCTTTGAATCTGAAGCTGTGCTGTTTTGTGTATCCGATCCTGTATTTCCAGTCGAACTAGCATTGGTATCTGCACCTGTTGCACTGCTGTCATTCTGCGTTGCTGCATTATTCTCTGACTGTGTTGTCTGGGAATCACCGGATGTTGCATTGCTCTCTTCCTGCCCGGTGGAGTTCTGCGCAGAAGCATCTGCTGCAAATGATGTTACATGTGTTGGTATCATCATCACTGCTGCTAAAATAATTGCTGCAATTCTCTTTGTCATTCTCTTTCTCTTCACTTTTTTTCCCTCTCTTTTTATTTACGTATCGATCCGCACTCTCATCCATGCAAGAAGATCTGCATACACTTTATCGCGGTCTGTCTCATTTAAAATTTCATGTCTGTCATTTTCGTAAAGCTTATATGTAATATCCAGAGAACCTGCCTCTTTGAAGAGATCATACACTTTTTTCACGCCGACACCGTTATCTCCCACCGGATCATCCTGACCAGATACAATAAAAATTGGAAGCTTGTTTGGTACTTTCTTCACATTTTCCAACTGATTATCGTAGAGAACTGCTTCCATCAGCCCCAGATAGCCGTTTAATGTAAATTTGAACGTGCACCGCGGTTCGCTATAATAAAATTTTACAATATCCTCATCTTTTGTAAGCCAGCTGTTTGAAAGTGTTTTTCCAGAAAGATCATATTTCTTATATGGTCCGCCAAACGACAGCGATTCTACCAGTTTGCTTCTGTGATGCCAGCCAAAAATTTTTGCCAGGAATTTGCACACGTTGATTCCAAGTTTGGTCGTATTGTCCGGCACACAACCGGTTCCCATAATGATTGCCCCTCTCAAATCATCATTGTGAATGGTGAGGTATTTCCGAAGCATATAAGATCCCATACTGTGTCCCATCATAAAATAAGGAACACCCGGATTTTCTTTCTGGATCATCGTGCGCAGTGCATGCATGTCTGCGATCACCGTGTCACTCGGATTTTCCGCAAAATATCCCCAGTCATCTTTGGATGCAACGGAATCCCCATGTCCTAAATGGTCATGTCCCACCACCATAAAGCCATTCTCTGTCAGGAATTCAGCAAATAGTCTGTAGCGCTCTACAAACTCTATCATGCCATGTGTGATCTGTAAAATTGCCTCATACTTTCCATCTTCCGGAATCCATTTGACTGCATGGATGGTTGTTTTGCCATCCGCTGATAAAAATGTAAACTTCTCCTCTTTTGCCATACTTTTCCCCTCTCTTTTCCATGATTATAAATTAGATATATTTTAAAACCTGTGGCTTCTTTATTCTGTCTGGACGAAACGATGGACTTCCTCCACATTGCGTTCTAATTCATCCGCACATTCTTTGTGCTCTTTCCACTCCTGGCGCAGTGTTTCCGCTTTGGATAACACTCTGCTCTGCACTTCGAAAAATTCATTTTCACCCTGACAGAGACTTTCTAATATTTCTTCAATATTTGTTTCTTCTTCCACATTTTCATGATCCGTTTCCACTGCCTCTTTGTCCCTGTCTTCCAGAAGTTTCACCAGAGAACCGTTATTTTCTTTTAAGAGATCATTTAACGCATGAATCTGTTTTTCCGCCTCTGTGGCAGTTTCCCCAAAACCACTGATCCTCGCAAGCACATCCGCAACCGCCGAAGTATACTGCTCTGCGTTCACACGCACTTCCTCTGCCGCTGTCACAAATTTTCTTCCGTCTTCTCCCATGCGTCCTGCCTCGATTGCTGCGCCGAGTGCCAGAACTCCCATATTCTGTGAAATATCTGCCAGTTTCTGTAACGCCTCTTCAACAGACTCTCTCTCCTGACAATATGCCTCATAGAACGATTCTATCTCCTTCATGGGTGTGGTGACGTACTTGTTCTTCTCTACAACTTTTGCAATTTTCTCGTGCTCACCCTCCATTTGCTGGCAGAGTGCTTCTTTTTCCTGCTGCAATCTGATATTCTGTTCATTCTTTTTTGCAAGCTGCTGTTTCAACAGTACGGTCTGTCCTGAATTCGCCTCTGAACACTCCTTTAACAGTTCCAATTCCTCTGAAACCGCCGTGATTGTCTCATCCAGTTCCGTTTTTGAGATCGTCATCTGTACCAATGTCTCTTCTGCGCTGTCTTTTGCTTTTGCAATATTAGAAATCTGCTCCTGCAGACGGTTCTGTTTTTCCTGTAATGCCAGAAGTTCCTCTTCCAGTTCTTTTGCTTTTTTTCCACCAAACATATGCCATCCTCCAGCTTTTACTGATAATTTCGAATGATAACCTGTACGCTTTCCACTCCATTATACTCGTTAATCTCCGGATAGTACACAATCATTATCCTCAATTTGTTTATCTGACCGCGAAAAGCTTTTTCCACTTCCGCACTTCCATACTTTTCTGCATAATATGCTTTGAACGCCTCAATATCACCAAAATAGACTGCCGATACCGCCTCTCCCGCGGCTGTCAGGAGATTCAGCCGCAACACATTCTGATTTTTTCCGACCACAAAAGCCTTTGTGATACTCAGGTTTTTGTCGGCAAACTGTGGCTTGATATTGGCTTTTCCAAAAGGCTCTAACACTGCAAATTCCCGGATAAGACCGGCATCCGCATACGCTGCTGGCATCGGAATATCAATTTTGATCTTCGGAATCAGGTCATCCTCCGTGAGATTTGCACAGGCATTGATTTTTTCACGGAACTTATCCACGTTTTCTTCCGGAAGAGATAATCCTGCCGCCATCGGATGTCCGCCGAATTTTTCCAGAAGTTCCCTGCACTTACATAGTTCCTCATACATGGAGTACTCCTCGATGGAACGCCCGGAGCCCTTCACGCCCTCCTCCGCCTTCGTCAGCACAAATACCGGCTTATGATAAGCCTCCCGGATACGCCCTGCAATGATTCCTGCAAGACTTTCGTGCACCTGTGGCAGATAAATGACAAGCACTTTATCCGACATGTAATGTTCCTCCACCACACGTTTTGCCTCCTCGACGCCATCTGCTGTCATATCTTTGCGCTGCTGGTTTAACTCCACAAGCTCCCTTGCCGTTTTTGCTGCCTCTTCCTCTCCCTGTAAAAAAAGAGACAGAGACAGTTTTGCTGTATCAAGTCTGCCACTCGCATTGATGCACGGTCCTAACACAAAACCAAAATGATATGCATTGATCTGCTCCGGTTCTAAATGATTCTGAAAGATCAGGGCGCGCATCCCCGGATTTTTTGTGCGGTGAATGCGGTTTAATCCCTCTTTCACCAAAATGCGGTTTTCGTCTGTCAGATCCATGACATCGCCAACGGTTGCAAATGCGACATTTTCCAGAAATTCATAGGTTTCTTCCAGGGCAAAACCCATTTTTTCATACAATACCTGCAGCACTTTCCATGCGACTGCTGCTCCACATAACTCTTTAAAAGGATACGCACATTCCTGCTGCTTTGGATTCACGATTGCATCTGCGTTGCTGCGAAGGAACTGCTTTTCCCCGTTCTCCTCTGTATAGGGAATCTCGTGGTGATCGGTCACTAACACGGTCATCCCAAGTTCTTTGGCATGCGCAATCTCTGAGATTGCAGCAATTCCGTTATCGCACGTAAGAATGGTATCCATTCCGTCTCTTTTTGCCTGATCGATCAGATTCTCATTGATTCCATAGCCATCCTTCATACGGTCCGGAATCTGCGTGGAAACATTTCCACCACAGTGTTTAATTCCCCGGTATAAAATATAGGTTGACATAACTCCATCTATATCATAGTCGCCGATAATACGGATCGGCTTTTGCTCTTCTATTTTAACTTTTAAAATATCTGTCAAACGATCTGCATCTTTCAATAAATGTGGATCGTATAAATCCTTTAAACTTCCATAGAGATATCTTTCAAATGCCGCCTCCCCGATCACCTCACGGTTTCGGATAAGACGCGCTGTGACAGGGCTGATCCCGAACTCTTTTCCAAGCTTTTCAAAATCAGCCCCTTTGTTGATTACAAACCATTTTTCCATGTAACACCTGCTGCCTGTTTTTTCTTATGAATTTATCTTTTAATAATGCACTTCCATCAGCATCAGTCCACATGCCGGTGCTGTATAGCCTGCGTTCTCCCGGTTTTTGCTCTCTAAGATCTGCGGCAGCTCCTCCGGCGCTCTCCTGCCATCCCCGACCTCGATCAGCGTACCCGTCAGGATCCGCACCATATTTTGCAAAAATCCATTCCCCCGGTAATCGATCCAGAGATCATTCCCTTTCTTCGTAAAATTGATCTCATAAATTGTGCGGACTGCCGTTTTTTTCATTTTCTTATTTCCGCAAAATGAAGTAAAATCATGTGTTCCGATCAGATAGGAAGCAGCTTCTTTCATGCGTTCCACATCGAGTGTTTTCTCATACTGGTACTCATATTTCCGCTCGAAAACATCCGAGATCTCTCCCATATGGATGTGATAGCGGTAGGTCTTTTTCTTTGCGGCGTAACGGCTGTGAAAACGCTCGTCCACCTGCTCAACCGCAATAACGGCAATGTCATCCGGCAGATAATGATTCAGATAGGACAGGATCTTTCCCTCCGTAAAATGCTCCTCAATATGAAAATTTGCCACCTGGCCTTTGGCATGCACGCCCGCATCCGTTCTCCCCGAACCGATGACTTCCACCGCGTGTCCTGCCATCTGTCCCAGCACTGCTTCTATTTTTCCCTGAATGGTCAGCCCGGTGCTGTTCTGCCCCTGCCAGCCCTTGTATCTTGTCCCATCATACTGGATTGTGATTTTATAGTTGTTCATACTTTTTATCCCTGCTTTACTGCAATCTAAACTAACTTTTAGTTTAACACATTTTCTACTCAAATCCTAGTCTGCGATCTGTTCCTGAAACGTTTTTGTGCCGGGGAACTGAAAAATACCAATCCCCCGGCACATTTACTCCACATTTTATACCAGTTCTGCAATCCTTGTCACCGCAACATAGATCTCCGATATTTTATACCAGGTGCGGTAATCTACCACTCCCGTCACAGGCAAGCCAAAAATAGACTGGAATTTTTCTACTGCTGCCTTCGTTGCCTCTCCGTAAATCCCATCCGGTGTGATCGTCGGGATTGCCGGATAAGCCTGCGAGATTCTCGCTAACTGTTCCTGGATCTGCCGGACCTTATCTCCGGCAGCGCCCACTTCCAGATTATACCGCGGCCAGGATGCAGGGATACCGGAAATCTCCTCCGCTGTATTGATAAACATATTATCACCATAATAATAACGGAGAATTTCTATCGTTTCGTAGTTCTGATCCCCAAGATATTTGCTTCCCCACTGGCTCAGCCAGTTGCTGCACGTCACGCGCTGTCCGTCACAATACTGCGTCAGGATTGGCTGTCTCACATTCGGTCTGGAAAGATAATTCTGGAACATTTCCTCTACCACATCCGAGATACTCTGGAAAATATTTCTTCCATATACAAATTTCTGGTCATAAGCAGTGGATGTTGTGATGGTGAAGTTATAGCCTTTGTTCCGGTACATCCACACCACTGGATTCAAGTAATTTTTCGTCCAAAAAATTATCAAGACGAATCTTGAATTTTATGGTGATATCATCATCCTTTACTATGATTTTGTCTATCAGGGTGGATAGTATCATCTGCTTGGTCTGAACATCTGCCTGACTAAAGATTTCATTCCATTTTGGCATTGCTTCTACGAATGTCATAAGCTCGTTTGATTGCAATGAGATTTCTTCCAGTTGCTTTTGTAAACTCTTCTTCTGTATCTCTTTTTCCTTTTTAAGCGACTCTTTATCCGATATTATAGCAGATAATTTATCTACACTAAAGGCAAATTCACCACGAATTGCCTCTGGTAATTTTTCTTCAAGTGTCTCTATATCTGCCATCAGATTTTTTATTTCTTTTTCCAAGTCCTTTATTTCACGCTTTATGGTTTTGCCCTGTTGTGTCTGCATTTCTTCAAGCTCTTTTGATATATCTATTTTTTTGAGGTTTTCAAGGTATGTTTCCACTGTAGCAAATACAATCCCCTCTAAGTACTCCTGCGAGTATGTACTCCTTTGCTTGCATTTCTCTGGACAACCATAGCGCCCTACGTATGAGACTTTTTTCTCCCCTGTTTTCTTACATGTCCAGTGATTTGCATAGCCAGTGTTTTTTAATCGTTTTCCACAGTAACCACAATAAACCATTCCTGTCAGGGCAAGTCTGCCCCTTGTAGAAAACGGCACATTGTACTGCTCCATATATAAAGCATTTGTTTCCTGTCTTGAGGCATTGATTTTATTTTTTCTTGCTTCCCTTATCTCCTGTGCCCGTTCCCATATTTCCTGTGATACAATCATAATTTCTGGCTTTTGTTCTCTTGAATAAGTCCATTCTTTTCTATCAAGTCTGGTGCTATTTGCATGACCATTTTTTCTTCTATTATATGCTATGTACCCCATATAAACAGGATTTGTTAATATACTTCGTATTGTTCCACCTTTCCACTTATCCAGTATCGGTGCCGGCACTCCATTTTTATTTAGAGTATTTGCTATCTTTTCATAGCCCATCCCTTGATTGACTGCATAGCTAAAAATCTGTCTAATTATGTCTGCTTGTTCCGGAACAATTACAAGTTTATGTAAGGCTCTGCCATGATTGCTGATTTCTCCAGACAGGACTAGCTTGTAGCCATAGGGTGCCTTGCCTCCTACAAACTTCCCATCCTTTACCATCTCAACCATAGTATCATGCACTCGCATACCTGTTTTCTTTGATTCTCCCTCGTTCTGCCAGAATCGGATATAGTTGAGCAGTTTATCAATATGTTCCTCTGTTTTTAACTGTCCATCCTTAATAGTCCAGACCTCAATTCCCATGCGGTTAAGTTCTGCCACATAGAAACTGTACTCTTCCTGTCTGCCTATTCGGTCTGACATATAAGCGAGGAGAATTTCAAACTCTCCTCGCTTTGCATCCTGCATGATTTCCTGAAGCACCTCTCTATCATCTACTCCATTGTGATAAGCTGATACTCCTTTTTCAAGGTATTCTTTGTCAAACACCCAATCTGGATGTTTTGCAATAAACTGCTCCGCTTCTGCTCTTTGAATTGGTATGTCATCATCATGCAGCTGCTGTCTTGAAGATACTCTTAATAATGTTCTAACACGCTTATTCATTGATCGTTCCTCCTTGATATTGATTCACTTTTCCCATTTAGGGGTGTGGAGTGTACCGCAGAACAAGCCATTTGTCCAGACCTTGTTTGTATATTATAGAGATAGATTTGTCTCATGTTTTCTTCAAATCGTTCTATATCCTTTTGGTCTACTTTGCACGGAAACTCTAAAGTGATTTTTACACTTTTATTTCCAAGTTTTACTTCTTCTGAATATGTTTCCATATTCTTCATATTGTTTTGCTCACTTTTACTGTTCTTTAATACATTATGTGAACTAATATCTTGATATTCTTGCATGATAAATACTGTTCCAAGTATTTATCCGAGTAAGATAAATCTTCAAGTGCTTTAATCTCTCCACCTTAGAAACCTCCTTCCTGATAATATTCTGTGTATCTGGCAGATTGCTCTGCCAGATGTTTGTTCCCGGTTGCTAACTACTGCTTTTGCCAGTTTCTTATGCGGAAAAGGTAAACAACTTCTTCTTTTCCACATTGTCTGATGTGAAAGAAGTCTTTGTTTCGTCAAGTGCAGTCTGTATTGCTTCAAACAACTCATTGACCTGCTCTGATTTGTAAGTGTAATATTTACGGTTTGAGAGTTTCTGCAACTTCTCCAGTTCTGCCATTACCTTTGAAGCTTGATTTTCTGCCTTTTCCTTGAATCGTGCCGATTTGTCTGGCTGTGCCTGTTTGGTTGTTACTGTATCTACTGTTGGTGCTGGTATCTCCTGTACTTCTTGTACTGTGTCTGCACCTACTGTCGGTGCTGGTGCGCTTGTTACTTTTAAACTATCCATGTTGTTCTCTCCTTTTTCTTTGCATTTTTATAAAATACTTTATGCTTGCAATATATACCATAACTTGCAATATTACTATTCGAAGAATGAATAAAATTTTTTTCATGAAATAAGCTGTTTACTTCCTAAAATATTCAAAAAATCATAAGCCTATTTATCATTTTTTAAATGAGTATAAACTTAATATATAATGAGTCTGTTGTGCATTTTGACGAATGACCCTAAAAATAGGTGTAATTTTCTTTGATATATCTGCTCTGAAATAGAAAATTGCAACAGAGTAAACCTCTAATGCAATCATAGAAATTTTTTACTATGTGATTTTGTGTCGGTATCTATTAGGGTTATTTTTTGAGTAAATTGATAGGGTTGTCTGCGAACTGCTTTTTATAGGCACTAATGCCATGGTAATTATAAATACATTTTACCTCACTATCTATTTATTCTCCCAAACTGCTATTTTTCTATTATTTTCATGCTGATTTTTTATAAAAATAAATTGTTTAGTAAAAATATTGATTCACTTTTTCTGTTTTTTCCATATTTTTTTCTTTATTGAATTTTTCAAAAATCCACATTTTTATAAGTGATATAAAATGCTGCTTTTTCAGAGCCTTCTCACTAGTCCTAGAAACTGTAGCAATTTTAGGTTGTGATAGACAAAAGAAAAGCACTACCGCTGGGGTAATGCTTTTGCATGTGTTGAATTGCATTTAGTTTTGAAGTGCTCTGCGCAAACGCTTTTTGTAGGCTTGTTCTATTTCATCATAAAAGTCTACGTCAGCTCTCCAGTCTCCATCCATAGGCAATTCAGCCATAAGTACATTGCGTGGATGACCATCTGGATATATCATCATTAAACCTATAATGTTGTTCTGCCTGACACTCTTGAATCTAATTACCATTTTAACTGCCTCCTATGCTTCTTCTAATTGCTCTGTATCTTCTGCCTGTTGCTGTTGAGCTGATTGCATTGCTTTATTCAAGCGTTCCTCATACGCAGATAAGACCTTATCATAGCATTCCATATCTGCCCTCCAGTCTCCTCCTTGTGGCATCTCCATGGTGATTACTGTTTTCTGCTCTCCTGTTGGTATGACCATAGAAATGTTGATTTTCTTTCCTGTCCTGCAGCCTTTGAATTTTACCTGCATTGTTGTATCCTCCTTATTAAAAATATTTTTTTCTTTCTTCTCAATATAAAGTGCTGAATACTGTAAGGAGTTTTTACTTTGCAGCATATCTTCATGCTAATTCCTTTCGTAACCGTATTTATTACATTAGCAAATGTCTATTTACAGTATCAGTAGTACTTTTCATTTTTCCTCGCTTTGAGTGGGTGTATATATTAATTTGAATCGAATGTCTGCTTTATCGGTCTAATCAACTATGATTCCAAACCATACCAATCTGTGCTATTATGAATCTATAAAATTGTGAGCGAGGAAAAAGTATGGCGGAACATTTCAAACTGGAAATAACAAACAGAAGTACAAAGATTACCACATGGACTGGTGTATCAGATGATTTTGCAAATGAATATAAGGAACGCTTAGGGGCAGATGATAGCTTACCAGATGATTATATTCCTGCACCCATGAGTGATGCACTAAAAACTGTACTGACTCCATTTCCACCTGAAAATGATAAAGATAATAAAGAAAATGACAAACAAATTCCTCTTAAAAGTTCTGCCAAAAAGAATACTGGCAAATATGCAACCTACAACTATGCAAAGCGTGTGAAGAAAAGACGCTCTACCTTTAAAACCCTTGCATATATCAATTTCCATATTCCAAATGTGCAGTTTGTCACACTTACTTTTGACAGTCGAATAGTTAATAATGCAAATGACCTACAAACATGTCATAAAGCATTCCAGAAATTTATCAAACGTATTCGACACCAATATGATGATTTCAGATATCTTGCTGTGTTCAGCAGACAAACTAATAAGAACTGGCACTATCATATGATTTGTAATTTTGACGAGTCAGTGACTGGCAAGGCTATTCGAGAGCTTTGGACTTATGGCATTATTCACAATACTGTTGTAACTAAATATGATGAATTTGATACAAAAGTCTCCTACTGCGTTGATAATATGGAGCGTAACTCTTGGGAAGAATTGCAGGGTGAAAAAGGTTATCTAAACTCAAAAGGCTTGCAGAATAAAATTGTTCTAAGGTCTTGGAATGAAAATGAATCTGATATGGCTTATGAATATCTGCGTCATATACTGCAAAGTGATGATATTCCCTATGCACTTCATAGTGTCACTAAAAAAGACAAACTGCCTTCATCATCTAAAGCTTACGATATAAACTATCTGGTTTCACATAAGGGATTTGCTGAGCTGTTTGCCAAGCCCATTGTTGCAAAAAAGAAATAAGTGTTTTTAATATAAATATAGTATGAATATGACCATAGCTGTCACATGTGAATTGATTTTATCTGATGAATTATGATTGTATTTTATATGTGTCTGTTGTTCTAAAAATGAGCAAAAAAATAAACCCTACTGGGTCATTTACTACAATACCATTAATGGTGAGAGCAGTGCTGGTGTCAAATCTGTAGGATGAGGATGTGGTTGAACATATTCCAGCTGAACCAACTGTTGCCTTATAAGTAGTTGACATATCAGGTGACCTGTTTATAAATCTAGTTGCAAAGGTTTCATTATACTCGGTACCAGATTTGCGTGTGCCCTGTGGGGTGTTGGCTGATTTAAAGTTGTATGCTGAATCATATGCCATGCTCGTTAAGTAGGATATTGCTCCACCATTTTTCCAATCTGCTAAGGTGAGGTGGTCTTGCCCTCTAAACAATACTGTAATGTAATTGAAGTTACTGATTGATTGGGTGTTTTGTGAGGTTCCTGAACGTGTACTTGTGTTGTCCTTATAATATTTGTTGCTGGTGGTTATGGTGTTTACTGCTGGCTGGTTGTAGGTGATGCTATTATTTTTTGATACTACTGCTTTGTTGATGGTGGAAGTATCAAGGGTGATGCCTAGGCTGGTGGTGTTGTCTGTCCATGTGAAGGAGGTACATGGGGTGTCATAACATGAGTTGGAGTGGGAATGTTCTTCTGTTGAACAGGTTAAACTTTTATTACCAAGGGCATCTGTTGAATAACAACCGCTACCATGGGAGTGTTCACTCTTTCCACATCCTAGGTGGTGTCCGTTGCCTCCATGGGATGTGCAGGATGTTTGGGTTGGGGCTGGGGCTGTCCATGTGAAGTTGTGGGTGAATAGCTGCTGTGTTGTGCTGTTGGCATCTGGAGTCATAAAACTTACTCGCTTGGTTATTTGGGATTGCTGGAGCTGGAAGTCATAAGGTTGTGGTGGATTTGGATTGACTTCTGTTTTTTTGTAAAGGATGTAAAGGTATTTTTCTCCAGTATCTTGGTCTAGGAGGATTTCTTGGGAGGAGGTACCTTTGTGGGTTGGGGTGATACTGTTAAACTGCTCCTTTGTATTTAATGCGGTATTGGTGGTGGATGTTTTCCAGCCTTCGATTTCATAGTCTGACTCGGTGTCTATGGAAATATAGGCTGTGGTGCTGGTTTGAGTGTATGGGTGATAATCTTTTGCTTCTGTGAGGATGGTGCCATCTGAGGATAACTCTTGGGTGTAATAGAGCTTTTTGATGGTACAGTCGCCATCGGTTCCATCATTAGGGTCTGGGGTTTGGGTGTTGCCTGGGGTGCCTTTGGATTCATCATAGGTGTGGATTGGTGGAATTTGAAAGCCTGTGATGTCAATGGCTGCTATGGCTATTCCCTCATGAGCTGCTATAGAACTCAATCTTTGTACTGATTTATCACACTTTGTTACTGGTACTAATACTGATGAATTACCTATATATGTGTATGAATCTATATCATGGTCTAAACATAATGAAAATGGTAACTGTGTTTCATAGAATTTGTATCTGTATCTGCCTGTGTCTCCAAGATTAACTGAGTATCTTAGCAATACAGACGCTGTACCACCAAATACTTTAGGAGAGAAGGAGCCGTCTGCATTGTATGTACCTACTGGTTTTGGTGAGCCTGCGGCAAAATCCTTATCTGTATGTACTGCATTTGCTGTTTCTTCTGAAAATGTATCATCTGTGTACATATAGCCTACTGATACTGGCTCCACAAAAATGTGCCATTCTGTGTCGGGTTTTGATAATTCATTTAGTGCGCTAGCCCCTTGGCTACCATTTTGATTCACTACTAAGCGCGCCCAACGTGGACATGGCATTGTTACACCCTTTATGGTAATAGTACCTTTAATTTCTGTGAGGTATGCCATGGATTCACTACCTTTGGACTGCCATCCACCACTGTAATATACTGGGGATACATTTGGTTGATATTGTACGCTTGGTAAACCAAGTGTGTTTACAGAACCAAGTTTTGATGATGCTGTTACGCGTCCAGATGTACAATAATCTCCATAACGCTGTCCATTTTCATAGGCATTGTCCATGATGATGCCGTGTGCTCTTGTCTTACCATAGTTGTCTTGTACATAATAATAGATTCCACTTCGTTCGCCTGAGGCTGCCCAATATAAGTAGCCTGCCTGCTCGTTGGATGATTCGTCGGTTTCGTTTGCACTAAAGGAACCTAGGTTTAGGACTTGACCTAAGCTTGTCTCTTCTGCATAGGCTGGTGCGGGAAAATTTAGTGCTGTTAGAATAAACATTATTGAAAATATCATACATAGGATTGTGTATGAAATTTTGGGATTGCTTGTGCGTTGCTTTTCCATGTTGCTCCTCCTTAATTTAATGAAAAATAAATTTTATTCTTAATTTAGGTGAGGGCATGAAAAAAGGACATCCACTGGGGTGTGGGTGTCCTTTGGTGATTTTATGTGGTTAGCTGTTTGTTGATGTAATTTGCCATGAGGTCTTGTGGCGTAAACTTCGTTTTGCTTAATGATAACTGATTATTAATTGGTTTCATCATTGTCTCAATAAACCCTATTTCTGTATCATCTAAACCAAAATATTTATATAACTCCTCATCAGTCCATGTTTTTGAAAAATCCACTATAGGTACATACTTAAACCTATCTGGTGTTAATCCTATTCCAAATAATGTTTGCAAAACTAGAAATCTTACAAATTTTGTTTCTAAGTATCCTTTTATGTTGTTTGCATATTCTTCTTTATTTATGCCATTAACAACCATGTAGGATGCATTGCATATTTGACCTGGTTTTAACACTTGTAAAGATGATAAAATTCTGTACTTGAATGTTTTATCTGGTTCTACTGCATGATCTGGTACAACACGTGTAAACGCTACCTTGTATGTATCACAATATTTAGGTCTGTAGTCAAACTCAGCATATGAATATCCTCTAGGTGTTATGACCTCAACTTCATTATCATTTGTTCTTATAGGATTTCCGTCATAGTCAGTACCTAACCCCCACAAGTTTTTGTATATATAATCTGACATATAATCTGTTGACTTCTGTCTTACCTTATCAATTACTGTATCTCCAATATAATGCCTTGGTACTATATCATTAGCAGAAAGCTTTCTCGTTTCATTATATGCTTGATTATTGATAGTTGTAAAGTCTGTGTCACCTTTGTATTGTTTATCATATAAGAAGTAACTTACTCCACCAGCTATACTTCTTCCATTGAAAATGTCTTTTGCATTCATATAGTCTACCATTTTTCTAAGATGTCCTTCATCTAGTAATGTATGTCTTACTTCAACAAATGTTTTAAAATTCCCAGCAAGCCATTTTGTAGGTGTAATCATACAAAGTAACCTGTTTGTTGTTAATACTCCATTAATGATAAAACTATCAAACAATGCTGTTCCACCACTTTCATTCAACCCACTTCCTGTACTTTCTTGGTAGGGTGGGTTACCGATTACGACGTCAAATTTCATACTTCCTCCAAACTCGTCTTTAACTACATCAGCTAATTTATTATTCCTTAACTTATTGATATAATCGGGTATTACTGTTGTATTATATCCAAATCCATTAAGGTTGTTTATTGTTACAGCTTTAGAGTTCTGATTTAATGCAATTCCATATAGGTTTGATAATATCTTATTTTTTAATGCATCCACATTTCCATTATGTTTTGCAATCAATTTTTTATTGCTTACTAACCTATCATATATTGCTCTTAAAAAGCCTCCATCCTTACATGCTGGGTCAAGAAATACTGTTTCGTCATTCCATACTTCTGGTGGTAACATATCCAGCATCTTACTAACAATTCTAGGTGGTGTTGTTATATTAGGAATACGTGTTGTACCTCTATCTAAATCAACAGGTAATTCTGATTTTGCTTTTGCAATATCACTTATATTTTGTGTTAATACAGCATCTGTTTTGTCTTTAAACATGCTATACTGCAAATAGTCAAGGTATTCTTTTATTTGTTTTACTGCTTCTGCAAACTTATCCAAGTCTGCTCCAGTGCATGATGGCTTCACTGAATTATATCTGTTTCCTACTGGTATTAAACTCCAAAACAGATGCTCTAAAGCGTCTAATTCTGTTGCTCCCCATGCTTTCTTTTCGTTTGTAACAACAACTATATCTGTCCACTTATCTATATACCTTGCTGGGTCATTTCCTTTCCATGCATGCTCATTTAATCTGTCAAGTACTGATTGTCCATTGTCTCGGATTCCAGCCTGCCCAACATACATCATCTCTGTAGTTGAATCATTATTCTGCTCATATCCAATCAAAAAATAAATGCAGTTATATGTTAATTCTTTGTCTGAAAAATTGTTTGCGTTTGCTTTTTTATCACTTAAAATGTCATTTCTTGATAACAGAAATGCTACTGTTCCATAATCACTGTTAGTCAATTTTTTACCAAATCTATGTCCTTGGACTACTTCCTCTTTTATGTTCGTCTTATTCTTATCTTTCATGTCTTATGCTCTCCCACTTATAAATGATGAATGGGAACCACTTGGGTTCCCATTGTTAAACTATGATTACTCTATGATGATATCTCCATTCTCTGTAATTGTAATTCCATCTCCTAATTCGCCATTATCATACTTTCTTTGTAGTTCTCTGTCATCGGCGATGCCATGTTCTTTGTTGTTGGCACCGACGAAGAAGTCACCACCAGGAAGGTAATCACCTAGGTGGAATACCTCACCGTATCGTGAAGAATCTTCTTTCATGTAAACTGCATAGGACTCTTGGTCGCCTGCACCTTGACCTGTGTAGTAGATCCAACACCAACCTAGTGTGCCATCTGCACCTTGAGAGTGAGCATATGCTGCCCATGCATCATATCCACCATACTGTGCATCTATCTCTTTTCTTTCTTGTTGTGCCAATGCAGTAGCGGTTTCTGCATCCATGGTGGTTGTCTTAGGGTCTACTTCCTCTGGGTTTACATCTGGATAAACTATGTTGTCTGTAACTTCATCTGTTAAACTATCTTGTCCTGCTATTTGATAATAGCTTAAAGTCATTGATGTAAATAATCTGACTGCTTCACCTTTTGTTATTGCTGAATCCCAATCTTCTAAGTCTGATTCTGTAATTAAATTCATATTGATTGCTGTCTGGAATGCTCTATACATATCAGATGGTACTCCCTTACTTGAATCAGAGATTGCTTCTGAAAAGCTGATGTCTCCTGCATCTGATACTGTTGATATTGTTACATCTTCAAGATAGGTGTTATTCTTAAAACCATTGTTATCCATATATTCTTGGAAGTCTTGGCTATAATAGTTTGCTAACAGATATATGTATTCACCTTTAGACATTGCTGTTCCAAAGGTTTTATCTGTTAAGCCATTCTCTGTATTAAGGTAGGCATATTCATTCATTGGTGCTGCAAAGTTTGTATATTGTGTTTCTCCTACTGCTTTTGTGAAGTCCTTGTTGTCTTCTGGTGCCTGTGCTTCATTTACCTGTGTGGTTGCTCTCATTACTAAGGTCATTGCCTGTGCTCTTGAAATGGTGGCATCTCCATCAAACTGTCCATCCTCTTGGTCTGGAAGCAATTCAAAGTAAGCATTGATAGTTGCATATGGAGCATTGACATCATCTACATCTATGTCTGTGTAATTTTCTGCTGCTATTTCGCCAAGCTTTGCAAGTTCATCTGGTGATACCAAATATCCTCTAAACTGTGAGTTCTTTATTGCTAAGAGTAATGTAATATTCTGGTCTGCCTGTGTTGTTAATGGGTTTGTATATAATATACCCTCTTTGTTGCCTGTGGTTCCTGTGACGCCTACGTACTCTTCAAAGGCTGCACGCAGTTCTGGATGTGTCTCTAGGGATGAGAGCTGGAGCCATGGTAATAGTTCGACTTTGGATTCCTCTGCATTGCTATCATAGTCTGGGACTGCATATTCCAGTTCTATCTGCTCGGTTTCTCGCATCATATCATATGCCTCTTGTTTAGTTGTTGACGCACAACCGAAAAGTTGTGATGCTATAATAACCATTGTAATTGTTGGTAAGATTACCCTTTTGATTTTCATGTACTTGCCACTCATTGTATATGTTCCTCCTGTTTTGATAATGAGCGAGGGCATCTGTGCGATGCCCCCTAAACTAAAAAAATGAACAAATTAAAAACTAATTATTTTTATTAAAATGTACTGATATATGCCTATACTGGAATCCCAACTGTCCTTAATCCAAGAACAACAGCAGATTCCACACATGTCTGTAAAGTAGTTGTTGCAATGCATTTAACAATCGGAAGTGCTTTCTTTCCAAACTCTTTACTGACCTCTTTAAACCCTTCAGTGCCTAACCTAATATTTCCTTTCGCACTAATATTTATGTTTTCAAAGATACATGATGAAAAGTCTATTGCATCTGTTGATTCTTCTTCAAAAGTATCTGGGTCAATCTCTATTTCATATTCCAACTCTACAGTTCCATTTATATAGCCCTTGTCTTTTAATACTTCTATTGTCTTACAAACCATTTCAGCAAATTCTACATTTGCCTGATTAGGAAATACATCCTCATTTAATACATCTTCAAAAGATTTGTTATGCTCTTTTGCAAATCTCAAACATTCTTTTACAATGCATAATACCAATAACTCCTGCTCTTTTTCAGATAATTGTGTACCCATAGTTTATCCTCCACTGTTTTCTACTTACTGTATTGAAATATTCGTATTAGTTGCATTTTACTACTTTTAGCAGTATTTAACAACCCATTGTAGCATATAACTAGATAAACTGTGCATATAACTGTGGAGGTCTGGTTATGCTTGAAAATTTAGGGTACAAACTGAAAACTTTGCGTGTTAGAAATCAGCTTTCAAGAAAGCAAGTTGCTGAATTAGTTGGTGTGTCTGTAAGCACCATTGGTTTATATGAAAGTAATGAGCGACTCCCCTCCCTTCCCGTGCTTGTAAAATTGGCTTGTCAATACAAGACCTCTGTAGACTATCTTCTTAATATTGATACAAGCGATAAAAACTCTCTTTCCCTTGATGGATTGACTGATAAACAAATAAAAGCCTTAAAAATGACTGCTGAATGTTTTCGTAATTCTAATTGATATGCTTTAGCAGTTCTAAGCTTGACTTCAGTATCTTTTCTACGATAGATACAGTTCTGATTATGTGTTCATCATCCTCATTCGCTGAGAGTTCAACTTCAAGGAGCTGCAAAATATTCATTGCATCTCTTATCTGCTCCTCTATGTTTTCTTTTAATTCCTGATGTTCCATGAATTTTCCTCCTTTCCCCTTTAGGAGTTGGATGGTAACGCTGGAATATTGGAATTGCAAGGTATTTTTGCAGAGAAAAAGCAGTAGCTTTTGCTGGCTACTGCTTTCTGCTTAATTTAAGATGGTTTCAAATTCGTATGCACCATCTTCTACTGCATATGGTGGTAAGATGTTGGTATTGTCATCTGGAAGTGTTGGATTTAAAAATAGTATGCCATAAACACTTGTTGACTCTGGACTATTCCAATATTTACTGTAATAGTAGCTTGGCTGGGTACAGGTAAACTTGATTGCATATACCGATGTACCTGTGGCTGATTCTGGATTGCTAGTCTTGTAACTCTTTTTAGTTCCTATATACTGTGGTATTGTGAAACTACTTGTTGTGTTTGAAAAGTTATCTATTGTATATTCGAATTTATCTGTGGTGTTTAACTTGTCAAACCATGTATTGTTGTTACCATGGGTGTATATATCTAGTATTCTAGAATCTGCTGCTGTGCTAAACTTAATATTCGAAGCTCCTTTGACACTTACTGTGTAGGTTACTAAATCCTTGTTGGTTACGTTAGTACCTATGGTTGCTGAATTTACTGAGGCTGTTGCACTACTTGGGATTTCTGTACTTCTGGTGCCACTTGATATTTCGAAATTTCCTAAGGTTGTGGTGACTGGAACATCACTTGTCAACTGCATCACTCCTGAGTGCTGTGGTGCTGATAACTGTACTGTCATTTGGAGAACTGGCTCCCAGACTGCATAGAGGGTTGTGTTATCTCTTATGGTGTAATTCTCTGTTCTTTCTTTTATGTTATAAACATCAAAGTTGCTGTCTGGAACTGTGGCATTTGGGTTTAAACTGTATCCTAGGAATCTGTACTGTATTCCATTGGTGTCTGTTTTGGTTAGCTTGTTGTTTATACCTTTATTCGCGCTGATACGATTATTTTTAAAGCCTCCATAGTATGGTTTTATATCGAATGTGTGGCTCAATTCTGAATTATACATTGTGTAATTTAATACTTGATTAGCTGTACTATCATTGAATTTGCCACCATTAAAATTAAAAGTGAGGGTAATTGGTTTTCCCCAGATAGCATATAAATCTAACACTGCTCCATCTGTGTTTTTAAGATTTTTAACTGTCTGTTTATCTGTATATGTCGGTTTCTCTTGGTTTGGTGATGTTCCCCAGCCGATAAACTCATATCCTTTTATATAATTTACACTGTTGTATGTTGTATTATCTGGTCGTGTAAATTTATTTGGTGTGAGTGTTGCTGGCAAATCATAGGTAAATTGCTGTGTATAAGAGCCTTGTGATATATTCCAGTTGCCATTACCATTGAATCTTACTGTGTATTTGATTTGTTCCCAATGTGCATAAACTGTACTATCTACTGTTGCTTCGTATATAGTATCTTTGCTTACCTGTGTACCACCTGTTGCTGATGTATACCAGCCTTTAAACTTCCAGCCTTCCAATTTAGGATTTGGTAAATTGCCATATTTTTCTTTATAAGTTACTTTCTTACTTGCTATTTCATTTCCTGTTATGTCATGTGATGCATTTGATGGCTTATTATAATTGAAATTCAAATTAAATTGTCTTTTTACCTCTACCGATTTTGTAGCACCTATGTTACCTGCACCATCTACTGCTGCTACGTGGAAGTATTTATAATCATAGTTAACTGGTACCGATGTACCTGTAGTTTCTGTTCCTTTAGATGTTGTCAATGTATCTGTTGCGTTATTACTAAATAAATATCTGTATTTCTTTACTCCTGTTGTAACTGTTAATGATTTCTTCTCTGACCTATCTATCAAACCTGATGCAGTTGTATCATCTTTGCTAAAGCTCTCTACATAATACCAATATGTACTACCATTATCCTCTGCTGAATATGACATTTTACTGTTATTCTGTGATACATTTGGTGTGTTTGGTTTTGCTACGTCTTGAGCTGATGCATCATTTGTTGTGTAGGTGTTGAATAATAGCTGGTTCATATAAAATACAAGATTGGCTAGTATCTTCTGTTCATCCGTAGTAGCTTGTCCACTCGAATGTCCTGTCTGAATCATTGCACAATTGTTTTTGATTGTTAAATACCAGCTTTCGTTTTCATAACCAGATGCATAGGAAGAAAATTGTAAGTCAACATTGTTTGTATTTGGTAAAGCTTGTCTTAATGTATGTGCATATGGTATTGTTAATTCTGTTCCAACATTGCCAATGCTCCATGGGTATGTTGTAAACAAACTTTTTCTTTTTATCCTAACCTTTGTTCCACCAGCTTTTGCGCTTCCTACATAACCTGAATAGTCAATATTTTCATAGTAATCTGTTATGGTTAAATCCAACAAGTTTTTAAATTTTTCAAAATTTTTATGTGTTGCAGGACTTGTATTAAAATGACATATTGTATCATGTCCGAAAATAACACCTCTGCCTGCATTTATAAACTGACTAACAGCATTGTATGCACTATCGCTTATATCTTTGTGATTATTACAATCCCATGTTCCAAATAGTAAAACATCATATCTCCAATTTCCATTTGAATCCTTTAAATATCCATATGGATTAGCATTAAATGTATCAATGTATACACTATCTACTTTAATAATTCCTTTGCCATACCCATTATTTTCCATCCATACCTTAAGCTGATTAGCTGCTGCATCAATTGGATATATTTGTAATAACCTTACTTGTGTTACTGATCTATAATCAATACCTACTGTTTCGTATGTTCTTCCACCATCGGATGATTTATAAACTTTGAAGTTTTTATTTGAATAATTATATTGCCTCCAGTCAAGAGAAACTGAACCATAGCCATTCGTGTTAGGTGTCAATGTAAAAGGTAATCCCCCCTTTGCTGTCATTGCATATGCACTCAAACTAAACAGTAACATCATCACACATAATGCTGATGCAAGTATTCTCTTCTTTTTCTCTCTAGTTTTTTGTGACATTATTCTATTCCCTCCCTTAGTGAAAATCGGTCTCTTTGTACTTCTGAAATTTACTCAAAAAATTTTAAACCATATGCTACCACACTATTTAACAGTAATGTGTCCTACTGAAATGCACCTATGCTGTCTGCTATCGTTCAGAAGTCTGTCTAAAAAATTTACCCTAGATTTTCAATCACCCATACAAACTTATGATTTTTTGATATTGCTGGAATCACTTATCATGCCCTCTGAATGTAGCTATAATTTTCAAGATGTAATAGCATGGATGCAATTACTGAATTTTTCAAGTGTTACTGATTGCTTTTTTATTGGTTTCATACTCTTTTACCCTTCGGTAAAAAGTATTAGCTTTTATGTTGAGTTCCAACATGGCTTGTCTGGCTGTAATTTCATTTGCTTTCCATCTGGTGTAAATTATTACAAACTGCTCGTTATCTATTTGGATTGGTTTTCTGCCCTTGTATACACCTTTTGACTTTGCTACTGCTATTCCTTCTGCCTGTCGCTTTGCTCTTTTCTCCAGTTCTGCCTGTGCCAACTGTGCATATACCTCAATCAATAAATTAGTAACCATTTCTGTTACCCAACGATTACTCTCATCTACCTCATGTAACGTTGTTGGTATTTCCAAGATACGAACTATGATATTATGCTCTTTAAACCACATTAGTTCTTTCTTGATTAAATCTGCATTTCTACCAAGTCGGTCAAGCTCCTCCACAATTAACTCAATGGGTTCGTTTTTCAAGCTGGCTTTGGAAATATGCTCAAGAATGACTTTCATTTCCTGATACTGCTCACGCTCAAAATCTTTGCCTGTTTTCTTATCAACAAATATGTTGTTATCTGATATATCTGGTGCAAATTGTTTTACTGCTATGATTTGTCTGTCTATATTCTGGTCTGTTGTAGATATTCTACAGTAGGCATATTTTAGTGACATGGGTTTGTTTCCTCCACATTTTAAAAATAATTTTCTTATAATTAATCTCAATGTTACTTATGATGCATAAACCAAATTGTCATGCTTGCCCTGTTCTGTTTCAATAAGCTATCTGTTTTCTATGAAATATTTCAAATATACAAATCACAGCCTCTTGACATACTTTTGCATATCCTCCCTACTAAGTCACAGGGGTATACCCTATTGAAACACAAAAATACCGGCTACCATTTCTGATAGTCGGTATCACTGAGTCGTCTATTTCTTTTATGAAACAGTAAAATATTTGTTTAAGTTTATTTTCTCTTCAGACTTGTTTATAGTAGGCTTTCCGTCTAAACCAGTAAACGTTTCAAGTAAAATCATCTTCGGATAAATATCTTTATATATTTCTTCATACAAGTCTACAATAGCATCATAATACGCACAGCATTCTTTATAAACCTCCTCTATTTTGAACCTATATCTATCCCGAGTACAATCTTCAAATCTAAAAGTATCACTATTAGTATATTCTATGTCTACTATTAAATCCTTTTCATAAGAATATTTTATCTGCCCTACCTTAGTACTTTCTCCTGTAGTTTCTGAATAACGAGATATATCTTGATGGCATCTCATGCCTATTTTTTCATTTCTAAGATTTTTTACTTCCCCATCAATTTCTATTGTAAAATCGTATGGCTTATACAATTCGTCAAAAGCCAACGCATGATTGTGTTTCATTGCATTACATAATGTTCTGACCGTAAATGGCTTTTTAGAGTTTATTATATATTCATTGTAAAACTCTTCAATTTTATGTTCCATATCACTTTGTACCGAATTAAAATATTTTATTACTTTCTTTTTTTCACAGGATTCCTCTGCATTAGTTACCCAATTATCTGTATTTCGCTTTACTTCACTCTTATTTTTTAGTTTTTTTTCTCTTAAGCCTCCATCTATATTGTATGCTTCCCATATTCTGTAGAAAAACCATGGTATTTGCAATAACAAATCAAAAGAACTGTTTAAATCTTCCATTGCATGTCTAAGATGCATTATTCGAGTGAAATTTCTATCAATTTCATTGGTTGCTTTTGTATCAATATATGATAATGACAGCTTTGCCATTCCCATAGTATCTCTTGCATCTATAAATTTCATAATTGCAATTCTACTGTCATAGCCTGGATAATCCAAATAATATTCTGGATTATATAAATTCTCAAATCGTAATTCCTTCATGTGTCTCTCCCTTGATTATATTTTCACATATATTATAACACTGATTAAAAAAAATATATACCGACTACCATTTCTGATAGTCGGCATTTTGGGTTTTATATGATGTTGCTTTATTCCAGTCCAAAGTATTGCAGTAAAATCGCTCTGAATAACATCTCCTCTGAAATTGGTTTGACCTTGGAGTTGATGAGGTCTATATCTGATTTCTTGATACTTTGGAAATTGCCCTGCCTGTCATGTCTGCATATAAAGCAATCCCCTGCTATAACTGTTTTTGGTTCCTGTATTGTTACCCTCGGTTCTAAACCAATCACCCAGCCTTCCTCATTACAGACTAAGTCTATACTTCTGTAAGGGCTGTACACTCTATCAATCCACCGACAAACTGCTGCTCTGCCTGCAAATTATTTTCTATCTCCATGACTCCTTGATTATCTTTTGTAAATCCATATACTTTCATAGTGTGCTCCTTATAACAAATGTGGCAGGTGCTTATGTCTGCACCTGCCTTTTACCGGATTACTTTGTTTGGTTTTCTGTTACTGTTGCTTTCTCAATTTTGGTATCTGCTGACTGCTGTGGTTTTGATTGTTCTGGTTTTTCTAAGGGTGCTACCACGATTTTTTCCTTGTCAAGCTTTGCCCCTGCACTGATGATATGCATATCAAGCAATGTTTTCACTTTTTCCTCTGTGAAGCTGGTTCTCTCATAACGTGAAGAAATTACATCATAGATTGTATTGCCTTTCTCCTTGTGAGTTCCAATCACAATATAAAAGAGGTTCGCTAAGCAATCATCCTCGACCATTGGAATCAAGGTATTTGTGTGAACCTTTTTCATCATGTTTGTTGTGAAGAAGTTCTCTGTGTCAAGAATCAAGTCTCCTGACTCGGTTAATGCTAAACCATAAACCTCATCTGTTGTAAGACCTTTTAAAGTGTCCTTAATCTGCTTTTCTGTTAACTCTACAACTTCTCCCTTTGGTAAGCTGTATGCTTCATAGCAGATTGGTCTTGCTCCTAAAAAGATTTCATTTGTTACTACTAATTTTCTACACATATCGTTTTCCTCCTGCGCTTTGCATTTATTATCTTGTTTCGGACATTTCTTTTTATGTCCTCCTTACATTTAATACAATAACGCTGGGAAAATGTGGTGTCAGTGGTGGTAATAGCCAAGGATTTTGATATGGAATTAGTGATGTTGTAGAGAACGTAAAAAGGACAGCACATTTTTTCTCTGTACTGCCCTTTGATAAACTATAAATCAAAATGTTGAATTGTTTTCTCTCTCATACTCTTAGATACTTCTCGTGCTGGTTTTGTTGCCCCCATGTCACTTTTTCTAATTGACTCGGACAGTTCTTTTACTAACTCGTCCTCACTCAACTTTTTTAGTCCACTCGCTTCTGACATTTCTTTGATTTTTATTGCTGATTCTGTTGTACTCATGACTCAAACAATCCTTCCTTCGTTTCTAACTATTATACAAGCCTACAATTTTGTAATACTGCCTGCTTGTCCTATACTTCCTTTTCTCCGGATAGACCACCAATTCTCTACAGAAGTACTTACTTTTTCTCTCCCAGACTTTACTTGAAACTATTTGCCTACCTACCATTCCGTGTAAACCCTGTTTAACGTAAAGGACATGATCGCAAGGATATTGGCACGCAGCGTGCTGTCCGGCCACGTGCTGTATATCTCGCTGGATGCCACATTTTTGATGTAATCCCGGTAACGGACATAATAATTTGCCGCATTGGGATCCGATGGCGGTCCGTCATGAACAACGACAAATTCCGGGATCACCACTTTACTCAGCACGATCTCCCCTGAGTCGGAGACAGGCTTGATCTCGGACTCTGCTATTTTTGCCGGGAAATTGCCAAACAACGTATTGACCGGAATCACAATGGAATCTATTTGATTTTCTTCCTCATTTTCTTCCGCCATTCGCACCTGTTGCAATGCGAGCTGCTCTGAAAAAACCTGAACACCCGAAATACTGACGGGACGATATCCCGGTGCGGTAACTTTGACCGTATATTGGGCAAATGGCTGATTTTCGGAGGGTTCCATCGAGTATTCAAGCGGAGGCGCATCAAGCGTAAGTTTCTCCGACATTCCTGAATCATCTGCGCTTACCTCCTCCACCGTGGAATCCGGCTTGCCCGAATAGGAAATCGTGATTTTCGCTCCCTCGATCGGTCGTCTGGTCCGGTTCGCAAGTACTTCTACCTTGAGGCTTCCTTTATCTACAGCCTCTGTCTGGGCATATTTGATATCTGGCATGAACAACCTCTTCATACATTTCCTTATATTATATGCTCAGACATGCGATCCTGTTCTGCTTCCTGTGCAAAACATTCGATTTCCCAACTTCTCAATTTTTATTTCCGTTCTTTATCCAAATCCCCCAAAACTTAATTCTTACTCTACCGTAACTACCTTCGCCAGATTTCTTGGCTTATCAACATCAAATCCCTTATCGGATGACACGTAATATGCTAAAAGCTGTAATGCAACCGATGCAGGTAAAACCATAAATTCATCCTGCATATCCGGAAGCTTGATCACCTGATATTCGGTATCAAGATCACCGGAAAGTGCCTCTTTGATAAATAATACAATATCTGCACCTCTGGATTTTACTTCCTTAATATTGGAAAGCTCTTTTGACATGAGTTTTTCCTGTGTTACCGTTGCAACAACCGGTGTGTTAGTCGTGATCAGTGCAATTGGTCCGTGTTTTAATTCGCCGGAGGCATAAGCCTCAGAGTGAATATAAGAAACCTCTTTCAGTTTCAATGATCCTTCCAGTAAAATAGAGTAATCCAGTCCACGTCCGATCATAAACAGATCCTTTGCTTCCAGAATCTTCTTTGCGATCACATGGATGTCACGTCTTTTCTCCAATACTTTCTGCATCACTTCCGGAACACGCTCTAATTCTGCGATAAAGCTCTTTGTCTGCTCCTCTGTGTAGACACCTCGCAATAATGCCATTTTTGCAACCACAAGATAAAATACGGAAAGCTGTGTTGTGTAAGCTTTTGTACTTGCCACTGCAATTTCAGGTCCTGCTGCGGTGTATAACACATAATCACTTTCCCTTGCGATGGAAGAACCTTTTACGTTGATGATGGATAAGCATTTTGCTCCCTGCCTCTTCGCATATTTTAATGCTTCCAAGGTATCAATCGTCTCACCGGACTGTGATACTGCGATCACCAATGTTTTCTCATCAATGACCGGATCGGAATACATAAACTCTGATGCAAGTTCTACGTCCATCTGCACATGAACGATAGATTTTACAAGAGCCTGTGCCACAAGTCCCGCATGCATGGCTGTTCCGCATGCTACCACACAAATTCTGTCACAGTCTGTAAAAAGAGAATCCGGCACACCATCCGAGGTAAAATCAGGCAGACCGTTCACGATACGGTCTTTGATCGTATTCTTGATTGCTTCCGGCTGCTCCATAATCTCTTTTTCCATATAAAATGGATAACCATTCTTTCCCGCGCTGTTCAACTCCCAGTCAACGGACAAAAATTCTGGTTCTACCACATTGTCATTTAAATCCGTAAGTACCACATGATCTTTGTGCAACTCTAAAATGTGATATTCCGGTACAACAAAGTATTCATTTGTAAAACGGCAGAGTGCAGTCAGATCTGATGCAAGCATTGCTCCCTCTTTGCATATGGTTGCAACGATCGGGCTGACATTCCGGATCGAGTAGATCACATCCGGCTGATCTTCAAACAGGATCACAAGCGCAAAGGTACCCTTTAATTTGCTCACTGTTTTTTTGATCGCTTCCTTTGGATCTCCCTTGTAATAATGATTTAATAATGCAGCCGCAACCTCACTATCTGTTTCAGAATGAAGGATTTCCTGCAAATCGTAATCAGCGATCAGCTCACGATAGTTTTCGATGATCCCGTTATGAACCAGAGTCACTTTTCCCTGCTGATGCGGATGTGCATTCTGATCCGTAACTCCACCGTGAGTTGCCCATCTTGTATGTCCGATACCGCAGGTAGACAAAATCTTCTTCGAATCACAAATTGCTCTTAAATCACTTACTCTTCCGGCACATTTATAAACATTTGTCACATGGGAAGTTTCGTCTTTCACTGCAATACCCGCACTGTCATATCCACGATACTCTAATAATTCCAACGCATCTAATAAAACATCTTTTACGTTTTCACTGCCTGTATAACCTATAATTCCACACATATTAAATTTCCTCTTCTTTTCTATTTAAAATTTAAATCATATTCGAATTCAATTGTCCCATTATACCGTATTTGTTTTGCAGTCACCTGCATATTTGCCGGCATATCTCGCACTGGGAAGTACGAAAGGGCGTCCGCCGAATTTTCGATAACCCTTTTCCTCGTTAACCTGTGTATGGTCGTCCTCACAGGTACATGGCGCTAGAAGAGAAACCTAAATGTCTGCAATCAGTCACAGACAGGATCGCATATCTGAAAATATAAACCTTATTCGATTATCAATGTGCTATATATATTGTAAATGCCTTCATAAATGCTGCTACATCTATGAAGGCATCTATAACATGATTACTATACTATGATATGTGAAAAATGTCCAGAAGTTATTTTACTTCTACTGTCCAGCCATATTTATCCGGGATTCTTCCCCACTGGATACCGGTTAAGGTATCATATAATTTCTGTGTCAGTTCACCGATCTCAAAGTTGTTGACTGTCACAACATCATCTTTGTAACGAAGTTCTCCAACTGGTGAGATAACGGCTGCTGTACCTGTACCAAATACCTCTTCCAATGTACCGTCATGTCCGGCTTTCATCAGATCATCTACGGAAAGTCTTGTCTCATTTACTTTGTAACCCCAGTCACGAAGCAGATGGATCATGGAATCTCTTGTAACACCCGGAAGAACGGTTCCTTCGATCGGTGCTGTGTAGATTTCACCGGCAATCTTGAACATGATGTTCATGGTTCCAACTTCCTCTACATATTTACGATGCTCACCATCTAACCAGAGAACCTGTGCATAACCAAGTTTTTCTGCTTTCACCTGTCCTAAAATAGAACCTGCGTAGTTACCACCACATTTTGTAAAGCCTGTACCACCTTTTACTGCACGGACAAGTTCATCCTCAACCAGAATCTTAACCGGGTTAAGACCTGCTGCATAGTAAGCACCTACCGGGCAGCAGATAATCATAAACTTGTATGCGTTTGCCATATGTACGCCGAGTGCTGCTTCTGTTGCAAACATAAATGGTCTGATATAAAGTGAAGTGTTTGGTTCAGATGGAACCCAGTCAGCTTCTACTTTTACAAGTGCTTCCACTGCTTCGACAAACATATCAACTGGGAATTCCGGCATGCAAAGTCTTGCGTTGGAATTGATCATTCTCTTTGCGTTCATCTCTGGACGGAACAGCTGGATTTTTCCTTCTGCTGTACGGTATGCTTTCATACCTTCAAATGTTTCCTGTGCATAGTGAAGTGTCACACATGCCGGATCCATTGTGATAGGTCCTTCCGGAACGATTCTTGCATCTTTCCATCCGTCTTCTTTTGTCCAATCCATGACAAACATGTAATCTGTCATATACTTACCAAAACCAAGATTCTTCTGGTCTGGTTTCTCCTTTAATACCGGTCTTTTTTCAAATCTGATATCCATAATATCCTCCTTTTCCCATTACACTTTTCAGGCAATTGCGAAACTCATCCTACTCTTCTTTTAATTGTTCAAAATTAACAAAATTTTCGAAAACACGCTCTCGCTACGTGTCGCTGGTAACGGTACTAAGAAGCCAGTCACGATTGACATCGTACCTGCCTTCTAAGTACCGACCGCTCCCCAGTGTTTTCTCAAGCTTTTGTTAATTTTTCACAATTCAATTTAGATTTTCATGAGTTTCGCAATTATCTATTACACTTTTGGGAAATTAACTTTGACAACCATTATGATACTTTCTTTTTTTCATGTCAAGATTATTCCGAAGCCTTATGTTATGTATAACTATTAGTTATTATCTGTTTTATTTTCTATAACCTGATTTTATTTTCTTTTTCAAGTGACTTTTCCACTCTCCTGTAATATAATAAAACTACCTAAAAAAATTATGAGAGGTGATCCCTATGCATACATTTCAGCCAATTCCAGTTGATATGCTGGACATGAATCCATTTACGAAAATCGGCAAAGAATGGGCACTGCTCACAGCCGGAAATAAACAGGAATCCAATACAATGACCATTAGCTGGGGCGGTGTTGGTGTTTTATGGGGCAAAAATGTTGTCTATGTTTTTGTCCGTGATTCCAGATATACCAAGGAACTGATCGATGCGGGAGACTTTTTCTCCCTTACATTTGTAAGTGACCAGTACCGTGATGCCTTGAATTACTGTGGCTCCCATTCCGGCCGGAACGAGGATAAGATTGCAAACGCAGGGCTTACCGAGGACTACCGGCATGGAATCCCATACATTGATGAGGGAAATCTTGTTTTGGTCTGTGAAAAAATGTCTGCTACCAGAATCACGGATGATTCCTTCCTCGATTCCGAGATTGCTGACAAATGGTACAAAGACGGCGATATGCACACCATGTACGTTGGACAGATCATTGATGTGCTCGCAAGATGATCATTTCTGCTAAACTCTTATTTTTTTGCAAAACGCTGCATTCCTAAACCACAAAAGCCTCCCGGCAAAAATGATCCGGATTGCCTTTCATCGCAATTCCCACATTTTTATCGGGAGGCTTTTTTACTCATGAAGCAGATAACCACTTCTTATTCAACAAAAAAATTTATTTTATTTCAATGGATATTTCTCTGTCAGAGATTTCACGATCGCCTTTGCCTTGTCAGCTGCCGGCTCACCCTCTTTGATCATCATTGCGATCGCCTCTGCGATCTGATCCATATCATCCGTGTTTAATCCGCGGGAAGTTACCGCCGGAGTTCCAAGACGTACACCACTTGTCACAAATGGAGATTTCGGGTCGTTTGGAATGGTATTCTTATTGCAGGTAATGTTGACGGAATCCAGAAGTTTCTCAACTGCTTTTCCGGTAAGATCATAATTGGTCAGATCTACGAGCATGAGGTGATTGTCTGTTCCACCGGATACGATCTTAATTCCACGATCCATCAGTCCCTTGCAGAGTGCCTGTGCGTTGTCAATAATATTCTGCTGGTAAACCTTAAATTCCGGCTGCAATGCCTCTTTGAAGCAGACTGCCTTGGCTGCGATCACATGCATCAGTGGTCCGCCCTGAATACCCGGGAAGATTGCTTTGTTAAAGTTATACTTGTCCGCAACTTCCTGACTGCTCAAAATCATTCCGCCTCTCGGTCCGCGCAGTGTCTTGTGTGTTGTGGTCGTCACAACGTGTGCATATGGAATTGGGCTTGGATGAAGTCCTGCTGCCACAAGTCCTGCAATATGCGCCATATCAACCATGAGCACTGCACCACACGTGTCTGCGATCTCACGGAATCTCTTGAAATCAATGGTTCTCGCATAAGCGGATGCCCCTGCAATGATCATTTTTGGTTTACATTCCATTGCAAGTTCTTCCACTTTATCATAATCAATGTATCCCTCGTCATTGACACCATATGGTACTACATGAAAATAACTTCCGGAAAAATTGACCGGAGAACCATGTGTCAGATGTCCACCATGGTCTAAGTTCATTCCCATGATCGTATCACCCGGTTTTAAAATTGCAAACTGTACCGCCATATTTGCCTGCGCACCGGAATGTGGCTGCACATTGACATACTCACACCCAAATAATTCTTTTGCGCGCTCTCTTGCCAGTTCTTCCACAACGTCCACGCACTCGCAGCCACCGTAATATCTCTTTCCCGGATAACCTTCCGCATATTTATTCGTCAGGACACTTCCCATTGCTGACATAACCGCCGGGCTTACCCAGTTTTCGGATGCGATCAGCTCAATATGACTGTTCTGTCTGTCAAGTTCATCGGTAATTGCCTGTGCGACTTCCATATCCACTGCCTGAATATCTTCTAATGTGTACATAAACTCCTCCTTGTCTTCCGCCAGATTTTAAAGTTCATTATAAAGGACTTTCTGTAAATATTCAATTATAAATTTATTTAAAAAATGTATACGCTGTCGCAAACCATGCCTTTATCACATCCCAAACCCATGCGTTTTCCAGATCAATACCGCAATGCATATCTGCAAGATCAGGATCGCCGGCATTCCCACCACAAAATACCAGTGCTTTGTCTTATGATGAAACAGATACATGCCGGCCCACGTTCCGACACTGCCGCCTAAAATACTCACAAGGAAAAGTGTTTTCTCCGGTATCCGCCATGCATGATGTCTCGCCTTGCTTTTGTCCATTGCCATCACTGCAAGTCCAATGAGATTCATAACGATCAGATAGATCAAAAGTCCTTTTTGCATTCTCCTGTCTCCCTTCTTTTTCCTGTAAATGTGAAATGCAAAAACGGCCGCCGGAAGGCAGCCGTTTTCCTATTTCACAACTATTTTGTTGCTTTATTTTTTCCTAAATGTACTTTCATGACATACCATAACTCTGTTGCGATGCAGATAGAAGAATAAGCACCACATACAAGACCTGCCATAAGTGGAAGTGAGAAATCACGGATACTTGCCACACCTAAAATGTAAAGCATTACGACCATAATAAAAGTTGTAATAGAAGTATTGATACTTCTGGATAATGTCTGAGTTAAACTCTTGTTTGCGATTTCTCTCAAATCCTCTGCAGTCTGTTTTCCGGTCTTTAATGCAAGATTCTCACGGATACGGTCAAAAATAACGATCGTATCATTGATAGAGTAACCTACGATGGTAAGAACACATGCAATAAAGGTACTTCCTACAGAAATACGCACAAGTGCATATACTGTGATCACAACAAGAACGTCATGAACCAATGCAAGGATCGCACTTGCTGCAAATCTGATATCTTTAAAACGGAACCAGATGTAAAGTAACATAAAGATACAGGACACGATAACCGCTTTCAATGCATCGGAACGCATCTCACCACTGATGGTAGAACTGATACTCTGGGAAGTGATGGTGGATGCATCCACATCACAATTTTCTGCCAGTGTATCTTCCAATTCCTGACGCTCATCAAGACTTAAGGTACGTGTCTTAATTGTAACCTGTGTTGTTCCTTCTACTTTTGTTGCCTGCACATCGGAATCCCCGGTTACTTTTTCCACATAAGGAACAATGTCATTCTCAATATCTTCGATGGTCATATCTTTGCCAAAATCAGCCGTTGTGGAAGTTCCACCCATAAAGTCAAGACCATAGTTCAATGCCTTGCCCTCTGTTGCGGAATGTACTCCCATACTGATCAGTCCGGCAGCGATAATGATACCGGAAATTGTAAAGAATACTGCTTTTTTTCCAATAAAATCAATGCTCTTTCTCTCTTTTGCACGACCGTAAAGTTTTTCACTCTTAAGTCCCAATGCATACAGAGAATACAGAATGTATCTGGTCACAACCATCGCTGTAAAAAGGGAAAGGATGATACCGATCATTAACGTATAGGCAAAGCCTTTTACGGTTCCGGAACCTAACGCCATAAGCACAACAGATGCGATCAGGGTTGTAATGTTACCATCTAAGATAGCTGACATCGCTTTCTGGAAACCGATCTTCATAGATGTCTGAACCGATTTTCCGGTTGCGATCTCCTCGCGGATACGTGCAAATACGATAACGTTCGCATCCACCGCCATACCGATACCAAGGATAATACCTGCGATACCCGGAAGCGTCAGTGTAATATCGAATAAATATAAGGTTGCGATCACTAAAGTTGTATAAATTGCAAGCGCTAAGGATGCTGCAATACCCGGTACTGCGTACATCACGATCATAAATACCATGACGATTGCAAGACCGATCGCACCTGCTTTTAAACTGGAGGCGATCGCCTGGCTTCCCAACTGTGCTCCTACGACAGAGGACTCTAACTCGGAAAGCTGTAAAGAAAGAGAACCGATACGGATCTGCGTTGCAAGTGTCTCAGCCTCTTCGAAGTCTGCCATACCTGTGATCTGTGCCTCACCGCCTGTGATAGCTGTCTGTACACGTGGATAACTGATGGTCTCTCCATCGTATACGATAGGAAGGTTTTTACCAATGTTTTCAGAAGTTACTTCTCCGAAAATCTTTGCACCCTCATCGGTCAGTTTTAAGGCAACCACATACTCTTTGTTGCCATACGTGTCTGTCTGGGTTGCAGCCTGTGCGTCTGCGACCATATCACCGGTCATAAATACCGTTCCATCCGGCATCTGGAACTCCAGGGAACCCGGATTACCAAGATCCTCTAAAATCTGGTTTGCATCCTGCACACCAGGGATCTCAACCGTAATTCTGTCGTCTCCAACCTGATATACGGAAGCTTCTGTACTGTAACTGTCTACACGTTTCTGAAGTTTATAAATGGTATCACTCATATCTTCAGCACTTGGATTCTCGTCCACTACCTGATAAGTAATGGAAACACCACCGGAGAGATCCAGTCCCAGAGGAATTGACATATCTTCGCCGATTCCGGTGGATGAAAGAATAATTGATGCATAATAAGCAAGTCCCACAAACGCTGCAAGGATCACTGCCAATATGACTGCTGCTTTACTCTTTTTCATTGTTTTACCCTTCCTTTATTCTTCGTCTGCCTCGGCAGCCTTAATCATGATTGCGCATTCAATACGCTTTTTCTGAAGTGCACATCCGATGTCGTATGCATTGTGGATATCTCCATGGAAATTGTAGGAGTTTGCTGCACATCCGCCACTGCAATAGAATTTTGCAAAACAGTTACGGCATTTTTCTTTCGCATAAACATTGCAGCACTTAAATTCATCACAGATATCCTGACGTTTGATACCCTCGTCCACATTTCCAAGCAGGAAATCCTCATTTCCAACAAACTGATGACAAGGATAAAGGTCACCCCAAGGTGTCACTGCCAGATACTCTGTTCCTGACCCACAGCCGGAAAGACGTTTTGCCACGCACGGTCCACCCTCCAGATCTATCATAAAATGGAAGAAATTGAAATCATTTCCATTTTTATGTCTCTTTACCATCTCAGCAGCCAGCTTGTCATATTCCTCATAAAGCTGTGGAAGGTCTTCCTCACGGATCGCATAATCCTCGGTCGGCTGTGCCACTACAGGTTCTACTGAGATCTGTTTGAATCCAAGATCTGCCAGATGCAGCACATCATTGGAGAAATCAAGGTTATTGTGTGTGAAAGTACCTCTCACATAATACTTGTCCTGATTGCGGCTCTCTGCAAATTTCTGGAACTTCGGCACGATCAGGTCATAGCTTCCCGCTCCCTTGCGGAATGGTCTCATATGATCATGGACTTCTTTTCTTCCGTCAATGCTTAAAACCACATTGCCCATTTCTTTGTTGGCAAATTCCATGATCTCATCGTTTAATAAAACGCCGTTTGTAGTAAGTGTAAAACGGAAGTTCTTGTTGTGGATCTTCTCCTGCTCTCTTCCGTAGGCTACGAGGTCTTTTACAACCTGCCAGTTCATAAGAGGTTCTCCACCAAAGAAATCCACCTCTAAGTTTCTTCTGTTACCGGAATTTGCGATCAGGAAATCCAATGCTTTTTTACCGGTCTCAAAGGACATCAATGCCCTTCTTCCATGATACTCGCCCTCTTCTGCAAAGCAGTAACGACAGGCAAGATTGCAGTCATGTGCGATATGTAAACAAAGGGCTTTTACAACGGTCGGGCGCTTTTTGAAATCCATCATATAGTTTTCATAGGTGTCCTTTGTGAAAAGTTCCTCATTTTTGATCAATGTCTGAACTTCGTCAACCGCTTCTTCTACTTCTTCTTTTCCATATTTGCCGGATAATGCAGTTACAATCTCTTCCGCAGAGGTATCTGCTGCGTTCTCACGTGCAGCATACATCTCAATGACATCATATGTCACATCGTCAACTACGTGGATTGCACCGCTGTTTACATCCAGAACAATATCATAGCCGTTGTTCTTATACTGATGAACCACTATAATATTTCCTCACTTTCTATCATCTTTTCCTCATAATATGTGCAATCATTACACATATCTATAACGTACAAATGACCGCACGCTGCGCGAACGGTCGTTTGTGAGTGTCATTATTCACTTTTGAGTTAAAACTTATTTGTTCTCGCAAGTCTGGTTTCCTACTGTGCAGGATGTCTTACAAGCAGACTGGCAGGATGTCTGACATTCGCCGCATCCACCTTTTTTTACTGTGTTCTGTAATTTTCTAGTATTTAATGTTTTAACGTGTTTCATGATTATTTCTCCTTTAACATCTTTTTTGCTGTTCTATAGTATAACACATAGTTTTTCATAAGAAAAGCATTTTTTTAACTGATCATGCCGCCGGCAGTTCCCGCACACGCACAGAGCACCCAGGTTGTGATCATTTTCACCGGTTCAATGCCTGCTCCCCCCTTTATGATCAGTGAGACGGCAAACAAAATTCCAAAATAAACCGTTCCTGCCACAAATCCCCAGAGGAACTTTTTATCCCTGATCTTTTTTCCCATCAGAATGCCTCCAGTCAGCCCCGTTATGATATAAATAACGATCACTGCCACTTTGACAACTGCCTCCGAGAGCTCCAGCCGGTATAAAAGCAATGCCAGAATCAATAACAATAACGCACTTATGATAAACATGATAAAAACAACCATTGCCAGCACTTTTGCCGGGTTTTCCTTTGCATCTCTCGCCCTTAATCTCAATCCTGTTCCCAATCCGCCACCGCCAGACTTTCACTTCTGTCTATATATATGAAGCAATCCGGCTGCTTATGCGGATTTTTTTCAAAGCCCGCTTATGTTATTCCGGGATAGATGAAATCTTTCTCCCTTTTTACAGGTAACGGATGCTGTAAGAAGCCTCAAATGTCTGCTTTGGCTCCACTGCATTCTCGTATGCCCGTTCCTCTAATGTGCCCTCAAAATCATCCGCATCACATCTTCCATACCACGGTTCAATGCAGACAAACGGTGCGTCTTTTCCTTCCGGTGACCAGATCGCAAATAAAGGTGCATCAAAATCCATTGTCACATAAGGCTTTCCATCCGGTGTGACCAGTGAAACTTCCCCGGTCTGTTTTCCTTCCACCATATAAGTGCAGCGGTCAAAAAATCCCGGTGTAAAGTATACTTTCTCATCCTCCAACGGGATCACAATATCTTCACTCATTACTGCCAGTCCGGTATCCGGTGTATTTCCATGATGATGCAGTTCTTTTAATCCTGCAAATTGCAGACCATATCCAAGCTTGCTTTCTTCGTCATGAAACGGACATAAGAAAGCCGGATGTGCGCCGATGGAAAAATATAAGGTCTTTGTATCCGGATTTTCCACTTTCCACATAACTTTTAATTCATTGCCTGTCAAATTGTATCCAATTTTCAAAACAAACGCGAATGGATACTTTTCCATCGTTTCCTCATTGGAATGTAAGGAAAACCAGATGGTGTCCGCTGTCTGGGATTCCATGGTATGTTCCATATCCCTTGCAAAGCCGTGCTGCCCTATTGCATACGTTTTTCCGCCATAGCGGTACTCTTTATTTCTGCAGTTCCCCACAAACGGAAACAACACAGGGGAGGTTCTTCCCCAATATTTTTTTTCCGCATACCACATGTACTCTTTATCGTCGGATTTTCTCTTTACGGATTTTAGTTCTGCCCCAAAAGAATCGATCTCCACGCGCAATGTGTCATTTTCCAAAACATATCTCATACAATCCTTCTCCTTGTCATCTAAATATCGTAGCAGGCAATTGCGAAACTCATCCTACTCTTCTTTCGATTGTTCAAAATCAACAAAATTTTCGAAAACACGCTCCCGCTACGTGTCGCTGGTAACGGTACTAAGAAGCCAGTCACGATTGACATCGTACCTGCCTTCTAAGTACCGACCGCTCCCCAGTGTTTTCTCAAGCTTTTGTTAATTTTTCACAATTCAATTTAGATTTTCATGAGTTTCGCAATTGTCTAAAAATATCGTAGATGACAAAAAACACAATTGTTTTCGCAATCACCTACGATATGAAATACAATTTTATAATTCGCAGTTATTTACCGTTCTTGGGAATGGGATAACGTCACGGATATTGGACATACCTGTTAAGTACATGACGCAACGCTCAAATCCAAGTCCGAATCCTGCATGTCTTGCAGAACCGTATTTGCGGAGGTCAAGATAGAAGCTGTAATCTTCCTCTTTCAGTCCAAGTTCATTGATCCTTGCAAGTAATTTTTCGTAATCATCCTCTCTCTGGCTTCCTCCGATGATCTCACCGATGCCAGGAACCAGGCAGTCTACTGCTGCAACTGTTTTTCCGTCCGGATTCAGTTTCATGTAGAAAGCTTTGATCTCCTTTGGATAATCAGTGACAAATACCGG
>OGHY01000177.1_pt1 | contig 38046 bp, 26 predicted proteins | sample 1571541 | NCBI WGS metagenome assembly OGHY01 (sample SAMEA2581943, study PRJEB24529) | metagenome | biome: Human gut stool | place: China | collected 2011
GTAATTTCAAACTTCCACCGCTAATTTTGTTCTACATATTCTCGAAATGAATTGCCAATATAACTGTTGGCGCCTAAAATCAATACCTTTTTCATTTCCCCTTCATGCTCCCTGTTCCACCTTCAACCACTCCATCCTGTCTCAAAACGCTTAAGAATGTACCAAAGAAACACCGTACATCCATTGTAAACCCATATTTTTTCACATACTCGCCATCTAATTTTGCCTTGACCGGAATTTCAAGTTCGTCACGTCCGTTGATCTGCGCCCAACCGGTTAATCCCGGTGTCACATCATTTGCACCGTATTTGTTACACTCTTTCTCTACACGACGCTCTTCCGATCTTCACGCTCTGCGACAAGGTCATCCTGATTCCAGAGTGCCGGGCGAGGACCTACGATACTCATATCCCCCTTAAAAATATTAAAGATCTGTGGCAGCTCATCGAGGCTGGTCTTACGAAGAAATCTGCCGGTTTTTGTAATGTACTGTTCCGGATTTGCCAGCATATGTGTCGGCATATCTTTCGGTGTATCGGTGCGCATGGTCCGGAATTTATAAATCTGGAAATATGTCTTGTGGATGCCGACTCTCTTTTGTGTAAAGAAGATTGGTCCCGGTGAATCTAATTTGATCGCAATGCATAAGATCAAAAGCAGCGGGGACAATATAATAATCGCAAGCCCGCTGAGTAAGATATCTATGATTCGTTTTATATAACGGTATCCTGTCATTTTCTGTCTGTCCCTTCTAATTTTTCAAACTTTTTTACAAACAATTGTTCAAATTGCTCTTTGGTATATGTATTGGTTTCATCAAGAATATATCCCTGAAGCTTTTCAAGTTCAAAAAGGCAGAATAATTTTTCCTGCTTTTGCTCTATATGCCGATGGATCTGATTTTTCGCACTATTTACCTTAATCTGTTTCTCCTGCATGATTTTTTCTTTATTATACACAAGAATATAGCTTATATTTTCTCTGGAAAATTGATAATCAGGGATCATTCCTGCTTCTATCAGCATAATAAGACTGTCATATATTTTCCGGTAAATTTCATCCTTTTTTATGCTGCCATTTTTAAACTCCACAAAATACCACTTTCCATCTTCTGTACAATACAATGCATCATTGGTTTTCGGTTGTTGTGCTATTTTAACCACTTGGCAATAATACTTTGAAAAACGATCAAAATTGACAGCAAGTAATCTGCTTTCCGTCATATAATCAGAACTTGCATCGTCCTTAGAACAGTGTTTTAATGTTGCAGTCATCGACTGCATAACTTCCGGAAGTTTTTCTATTGCCTCTTTTGTCATTATATCCCCATTTCTTCAAAATCAAATTCTTGCCTGCTTTCTGCTATTTAGACATCTGAATACTTTCTAATTTTTCAAACGGTTTTGCTAACAACTGATACACAGACTGCAGATTTTCTGTAACATCTTTCATAACCGTTTCTTTTCCATCTGCCTGTGCAAGGTAATAATTCGTAATATGATCCACATTATGTTTTTTCGTATATGTTTCAATCGCCTCTAGAAAATAAGGACTGTGTGTAGTGATTAGTATCGTAAGATGAAGATATTTTTCCAGTAATACGATCAATTCTGCATATATAAGCTGCCATTCCGGATGTAGGTGTATTTCCGGCTCATCTAGCACCATCACATCTTTCTCATGGATTTCGCCTTTTTCTAACAAAGTGCGAATAATTGTAAATGCCTTGATTCCCATGGATAAATTTCCAATTTCAAAATAATGCATTTCTTCATCTGCCAGAAAAAAATCCCCATCCTCATTTTTTATTACTTTTCCGATCGTTACCTCAGATAACATTTTCAGTATATCACTGATTTTTTCTTCTGCCATCAGTTTTTCAATCGCATTGTCCGGTATATTCGCACTTAATTTCTGAAGCAAGTGCAAATCCTGTTCACTCAGCCCATCACTGTACTCCCACGAATTCATATAATCCATAATTGCCGGCGAATCAATTGAGATTGCTTCATGCATGACAGATATTTCTCTTTCTATCATATATTCACTATTCTGTTTTATCCCAACCTGTATTTTTTTCCCTTGAATAAGCAATATTGCTTTCGCCTCGCTTTCTGGCTCATACAGATCATTCATCTGACCATAAAAATATCTGCCGAAAGTGTCTGCTATCAAGGTCTGCTCCACAGCCTCATTTTTTAAATTTAATATACTATTTACTTTCTCTAAAACTTCATGGCACAATGCATCTCTGCTTTCATCATCAATCACATTTCTGAGATTATCATATAATTCAGAAATAATTTCTATTTTTCTCTCCTCATCTGCTGCCATAATCAATTCTGCTGCATTTGCATATCTTTTTCTGCTGGTTCGGGAAGGTACATTCACAGTTACTCTCTGATCATCATTTTTCAAATTATGATACCAGCTATTCTGCCAGTTATAACGGAGCAGTGACTCTATCTGTTCTTTCTTCTTCTGTGAAGCTTTTTCATCCACTTTATACATGGAATTAAACATACATGACAAAATCTTTCCTACCGTACTCTTTCCCGTATTATTTTCACCGGCAATCACAGTAATTCCGTCAAGTTTGATAGATGCCTGTTTAATTTTGGAAAAATGCTGAATTTCCAGTCTCATACTTTCCCCTTTCTACTCCTCCTTCGGCTGATACGTCGGCACAATTTTTTTCACCCACTCACGAATATCAGATGGCTCTGTCACTACATACTCTTTTAATTCTTCTAACTGCTCTAAAAACTTTCCTTCATCCAGTTCGATTGGTTTTCCGATGTGGATCAGGTTATTCTCGGTATCCTGCAGTCCTTCTTCATCCATCAGCATCTCTTCGTATAATTTTTCCCCAGGACGTAGTCCGGTAAACACGATCTGGATATCTTCATCCGGTTTATGACCGGATAACAGAATCAGGTTTTTGGCTAGATCAAGGATTTTGACCGGTTCTCCCATATCCAGAACAAAAATCTCTCCGCCTTTTGCATAGGCTCCCGCCTGTAATACTAAGGATACAGCCTCTGGTATTGTCATAAAATAGCGCACGATATTCGGATCTGTGACAGTCACCGGGCCTCCACGTTCGATCTGTTTTTTAAATAAAGGGATCACGCTTCCGTTACTGCCAAGTACATTTCCAAAACGTACTGCCACGTATTCCGTCTCAGAGCGCTTATTGTAAGTCTGAATGATCATTTCACAGATCCTTTTACTTGCGCCCATGATATTGGTCGGATTGACCGCCTTATCGGTAGAGATCATCACAAACCGTTTTACATGATAACGGTCTGCCGCCTGCACGATTTTCCATGTGCCAAGGACATTGTTCTTGATTGCTTCATTCGGGCTCTCCTCCATCAACGGCACGTGTTTATGAGCTGCCGCATGGTAAATGATCTCCGGATGATAGGTCTCAAAAATCCAGTTCATTCGATTGGTATTCCGCACAGAACCGATCAGCACAACCAGATCAAGATCCGGGAATTTTACCTTTAATTCATTCTGTATATCATATGTGGTATTCTCATAAATATCTAAAATAATCAGCTGCTTTGGCTTGTGTCCTGCGATCTGTCTGCAAAGCTCGCTTCCGATCGATCCTCCCCCGCCGGTTACCATGATAACTTTCCCGGACACATAACCCATGATAGACTCAAGATTCACCATGACCGGTTCTCTTCCAAGCAGATCATTTACATCAACATCTTTTAATTTGCTGATACCAACTTCACCATTGACAAGCTGATAGATTCCAGGCAGACGTTTTAATTCGCAGCCGGTCTCTTTACAAATATCAAGAATCCCCTTCATCTGTTTCGGGGAGGCTGATGGCATCGCTATAATGATCTCATGCACATGCAGTTCCAACACCTTATCCCGGATGCAGCTTCTGTCACCGATCACCTTTGCTCCATGGATATAATTACCAATCTTCGTCTTATCATCATCAATTACACCGACAACTTTTTTCTTTACATAACGGCTATTGTTAATCTCTTTAATCAGCTGATTACCAGCCTCACCTGCACCGATTACCAGTACATTCCTACGATATGTGCCGTCTCTTCGCATATTCCGGATTGCCCTAAGTCCACGATAGGAATATCTGCATCCCATGATCAGCACAAGTAAAAATAACCCATATAAAATATAAAAGCTTCGTGGAACCGGGAACATATCTCCCCAGTTACGTACCAGGATCAATGCAGCTACCACGATCGCATCCAGTATACATGCCGAAACAACATACATCATTTCAAGTGCCCCTGCATAACTCCACAGACTTGAATATAATCGGAGTGCCCAGAAGATGATCAATGTGATCACCATCATATACGGAAGTGTTCTCCATACTTCATTCAGATATTCTGTCGGTACATTGTAAAAGTTCAGATCAAACCGTATTATCAGCGCAAACATACTCGCAACAAATACAGCAAGCATGTCATAACACATCAAAAAAATACGGCGCATAAATAACTGTCTATCTTGAATTAACTGTTTCATCTATTGTTATTGTCCTTTATATTCAAAATGCTGTTATACCCAAGGGTATAACAGCATTATTATAGCATATCTATTCTGTTTGTGTAAACCGATTCCACAGGTTCAGCCTGTTTTATTCCATTTAAATCTTTGCTACTTTGACTTTAGCAGATGCTCCCTTGCTCTTAAAAATCTTCTTATAGGCAGAAACCTTGTTTTTCGGTACCTTAATAGTACATTTTGCATTGATCTTAGCAAATGCATTTGCTCCAACATTACTGCTTGTAAGTTTGGTAGTCTTTAATGTTATTTTCTTCAGTGACTTGCAATTATAAAATGCATTTTTGCCAATTTTCTTTAATTTTGATCCAGCTGTTACTTCCGTGATCTTGCTGTTTCCTTTGAATGCTCCGTCTTTAATTGATGTTACATTAAAAGATACATTTCCCACGGTAACTTTCTCAGGAATTTTAATAGATTTGGCTTTTTTGTCAGCTGCACCTTCTACTGTCAGATTTTTGCCGGATAACAGCATCTTTGCATTTCCGTCAACAAAATATACTTTTCCACCAGCAGCCTTAAATCCTTTGTCTTTTGTTCCTGATACCTTATTTTCTTTTAAGGTTACAGTTCCTTTTAAGACATAGATTCCCTGGCTTTTTATGTTCTTTATGGTATTACCCGTCAAACTGATCTTTCCATCACATACACGAATACCGTTTCCACGGGTAACTTTATCTACCGTATTTTTCGTAACACTTCCATTTGTTTTAGAACCTTCGATATAAATACCGTAAGTTCCTGATTTTTTCACCGTATTACTGTTAATCTTGATTTTTCCGCCATTTACGCTGATTCCCTGTTTTGACGCAGAAGTCAGGGTATTCTGACTGATTGTCACTGCATCTGTTACAGACTCAACACGGATATTCGCTGACTTTGAACCGGTTATCTCATTACCGGATACAGTCGTCACAACTGCAGATTTTACAGCGATTCCATTTACGCCAGCCGTTGTGATGGTATTTTTTTCATTCTTTGTGCCACCAATTGTCGTAACTTTTGATTTCTCAACGACATAAATACCATCCTGTTTCGGTTTTGTGATCGTATTCTTGCTTACCGTTGTTGCTTTTCCAGCGCTGAAACTAATACCTCTGGTTCCTGGACTGGTAATTGTGTTTTCCGAAACAGTTTTTGCCGTTGAATCTTTAACATAAATACCATTTTCTTTGGAATTTGTGATCGTATTTCCGTTGATTTCTGTGACTGAAGCATTTTCTACAAGATAAATGCCCGATCCGCCTTTGTTTCCTGTAATATTATTACCTGTAACTTTTACGCCAGACCCACCTTTGATATAAATGCCGGTAAGCGCCGATGCGTCAATTACATTACCAGTAATATCAGCGATCGCAGATGTTGCATACACACCATACTGCTTGGATGCTGTCAGTTTATTATCCGCCACTTTTACAGAGGATGTAATATTATTCAGGCGGACTGCTGCTGCACCACTTGTCTTTGCTGCATCACTGATTTCATTTGATGAAATTTCTGTTATAACAGATCCACTTGCATAGATACCAGAAGCTCCAGGTGTATTAATCGTATTTTTATTTTCTGTACTTCCACCAACCGTCGTAACCGTTGCATTTAAAATACTGATTGCATCCGTTCCACTGTTTTTAACTGTATTCTTCGTAATACTGTCAACCTTAGAATTCTCAGATACATAGATTCCCTGTTCTTTGCCTTTTGTAATTACATTGCCACTGATAGCTGTTACCTGACTCTTATTCTGAACACCAATTCCACGCAAAGCAGCTTCGGTAATCGTATTATTATTAGCGTTTCCTTTTCCCTTGCTATAATAAATACCAATATTTCCTGCATTTGCAATCGTATTATTACTAATCACTGCTGTTGATTCATTTACCGTAATCGCATTATGCGTCGTTTTACTGATCTTGTTTCCTGTAATATTGGCATTTGAACTACCATCCAGTTTAATTCCTGCAAGACCAGCACCATTTATGGTATTATTTGAGATTGTCAGAACTGCCTTATCACTAACACGGAACATATTAAACTTACTCTTTGCCGTGTCTGTATATGTCGAAATCGTATTGTTATCGATGGTGCAGCCGCTTCCGCCATACACACGTGCAAAACTTCTGACATTTGTTGCCGTATTCCCTGATACCTCGGTCGTGGTAAAGCTATATAAATTCACACATGTATTCTCAACATTTTTAAATGTATTATTTAAAATCTTTATGTTGGATGTATTTCCTTTTTCATGATGATTTCCGACACCGCTTAATACTCCGTCGAATGTACAGCCGGATACTGTCACATTTTTACAGCCTTTCCCCTCAAACATATCAAACTGAACTGCCTCTGAGGTAATAGAAGAAAGTGTATCAGAATTCAGCTCATTCTGGTTTTCATCACCTTTTTCCAAACTACTGTAATCTACCGTAGACAATTTGACAAACCCGCTAAACTTCACATTGCTGACATTGATCTTATCTACAGACGCAAAATCAAGATGATGGTCTCCGCATACACCCTTTATGGTACAGTCAGATATCTTTACATTTGTTGCACAGTAAATACGCATAATGTCTTCTTTGGTTGCAAAACTCTTGCCTGACACATTACCGTTCCATGTACCTCCGGTAATCGTAATATTTTTTGCATAACCATACCCCTGACCACTCAAAACCTCTGACTGGCTGCCGGAATAATCTCTGATCATCGGCACGTCATAAACCGTTCTGATAATTTCCGCACCACTGCTTAAAGAAAGTGTTGTATCAGAATAGATCACAAGTGACTTGTCAATATAATATTTTCCGTTTGGAACTGTAACGGTACCGCCTCCTGCATCTCTTACTGCATTTAACGCATTCTGGAATGCAGTCGTATCTGCTTTCTTATCCGTTCCATCCGCACCATAATCGCTTACAACATTAACACTCAGTCCGCCTGCACCGTATGTCATGATCTCGGTGTCTAATTCTGTATCTTCTGTTTCATCTATCTCTGTTTCCGCTGCCGCTTCAGTGTTTTCTGTCTCTGCAGTCTCCGTCCCAGATGTTTCCGTTTCGTCTGTTTCTAATTCTTCTGTTCCGGATGTTTCTGTTTCCTCTGTTTCTAATTCTTCTGTCCCGGCTGTTTCCGTTTCCGCATCTTCCGTTTCGTTCCCTGCAGTCTCCGTCTCCGTTTCTGCCTCTGTTACCGCCTCCGGCATTTCCGACGCTTCTGTTACTTCCTCCAATGTTTCTGCCAAAGCAGTCTGCGGTGCAGCCGAAGCTGTAACCATCAGTGCACTAAGACCGATCGCCATCAACTGTTTTATCTTCATGTTACCAAATCTCCCCTTTCCTTTTATTTCCTTATATGCTTATAGTAAAAAAGTATCACTTTCCATATCTTTTGTCAACGTTTCCACATTTGTCATGCATATAAAACATTACAAATTACAAACGCCAGCGAAACCGATAGCATTACTATTTTTTTACTTTCAATACCTGACTTTTGCATAAATGAATCCATCATAAATATCCCCATCGTAATAACTGTCAAATATCTGTATCCATAATTTCGCTGCAATCTCACATTTTGATAAACCAGTGAACTGATAACCGAAAGCATTAACCCAGATACAACCGTGCGTATCCATCTTTTAATTTTGCAAAATACCGGTAACTCATCCAGTATCTCATAAATATTTTCCACAATTCCAAAAACACCGCATGATGCAAAAATTCCACAGAAAAAACCAGCTATTGCAACCACACATCCCGCCAAGATATTTTGAGATGCATAATAACCAATCATATACCCTATCCCACTTAATACTTTACATAAAATAGATCCTGGAAGTACATTTACAATTGGTACGAGATATCCATAAAACAAATCCTCAGATATCATTTTTTCATCAATAAACAGACCGTCTGCTACTGTCAGATATGCGTCTCCACCTCCAAATGACATCCATGATGATAAAATTCCCTTTCCCATAAACGGAATACTCTCTTTTGTTACAAAAACAGCCGGAATTATAACAATCATTGAAATCAATAATCCTTTTACAACTGATGTCCACTGTACATTCTTTAACAGTCTATCACGTATTATGTCTTTTTCAGCCATAATCGATTTTCCAAACTCCCGTGTCCCAAGAACAAACATAACCAATGATATTCCAAAATGTAAATATTTTATTTCAGTTGTCATCATGTTTGAACCACTAAAAATATAGAAAAGACAGATTATATCTACAACTATCATATTTACTTTTGATTTTTTCTTTCCTGTATATATCATAAAAAAGAAAACCACTGCAAATACCTGACTTGTGGAAAGGGACACAGGAACTTCCTTATGTATCCCCATAATTTTATATATATTTTTCATGCCAGTTATAAAAAAGACTATACACATAACCATAATATGTAGATACCGGCTTTTTTCCGGCACTTTTTGTATCGTCCCTTTCAAATATCCTGCTAACAGGCATAAAATATATCCCGTAATACCCACAAACAAAAATTCGATCTGATGTATTACGCTCTGGCTTGCCAGCAGGGTAAACACCAGCATAATAAGCATAGCAGCAGTCCCAGGAAAAGCTATTGCAGATGCCCCGATCAGCATTCCTTTCATGCCACTTAACTGTCTGCCTATTCCACCAGCCAATTCTATCGGAAGTGCTCCTGGCGTTATACTTGCAACAACAACCTTCCTCTCGAAGTCTTCTTCGGTCAGGAACTTCTCTTTTTGTACTGCCTCCTTTTCAATCAACGGGATCAGAGCATTTCCCCCACCGAATCCAATAATACCTACTTTTAACATTGAAACAGCAAAGCGCCCTGTTTTTCCTTTGTGTGTATTCATGGCATTTTCTCCTGCCTCATATCTTTTATGATCAATCCTTTATGAAAATTCTGCGCAATTTTCTATATCCACGGAAAAACAGACTATTTCTCAATTTTCTTACCTCTTCTTTTAATATCTGTGTCTCCTTCCGCAATTCCGTAATCTTTTTTTCCTGCTCACAAAATTCTTCACACATCATAACCAGCAGATCCCGGTACATTTTTTCTGGTTCTAATGTCCACTGTTTTTGTTCTAAAACCGGATCATAAAAAAGTACCCCATTTGATCTGTTCAAAAATTCTTTTGCCGTTTTTTGATTACTTTCCTGAAACTGCTTCAGATACTCTAACTGCTGTGCATAGGAAAACATCCCCATTTTCCCCAATGAATCTGTATTTTTACAAAATCCGCTTGCTGCGCACATCGGATTTCTCATAAAATCATTTGTCAGTTTATAATCCGGAATCTGATTCATAATTCGTTTTAATTCTATGAAATTTCCATCAAGACTGTCATTTGGTATCACATTCTCTTTTGTAAATTCGTCCGTCATTTTGACATCTATGCTTTTTAGGAAATCCGAATATATCGTATGTTCTTCCCCTTCAAACTGTCCCTTTTCATATACCCGTACAATTATATTTTCCCTGCCAACAGCTTCTGCGATTTTACAGAGATTTTTATAATAATCCAATGGATAGTATTTGAACTGATTTGTCCGGATGCATTCCTCAAAAGTTTTTTCTATTCTCGGCATTGCCTTTACACTCTGATTCCACAATGACTGTATAAACAAATCCTGTCGTCTTAAATAAACAATCACTTTTACATCACATTGAATCTTTTTGAAATCATTTACCGCATTTTTCCAAAAATCTTTTACATCTAAATATCTGTGCCATATCAATTCATCCGATAATATAATCTTCGGATATGTTTTTGCCAGATCACCCAAATCTGTAAATGCTTTTTCTCTTACTCTTCGTTCCTCATCTTCCCGGTCACTTTTCTCTTCTATCTCAGAAGCCCGATAAACAAGAAAATGTGCATTTCTATCATTATATTTTGACGCTATTCCAAGTTTCAGTAACGGATAGCAGCATCCCTGATTTTCAAGCGCTTTCTCATTTTCCCGCATAAAACTCTGCAGTGCAGTTGTTCCTGTTTTTTGCATTCCGACACTGATATATACAATACTCATTCTATCTTTCATTCCTCCGTGACTGCAGGTATGGTTTCATTGCCTTTAATATCATTTCAACACTCTCATCTACACTATATTGACTGGTATCTACTGTAACATCTGCATATTCAGGCTTTTCATAAGGACTGGAAACACCTGTAAAATTAGCAATTTCACCATTTCTTGCTTTTCGATACAGCCCCTTTACATCTCTTCTTTCACATTCCTCTAATGACGTACTCACATATACTTCAATATATCTGTCTCCGATTATTTCTCTGGCATTTCTCCGATCCTGTCTGTATGGAGCAATAAAAGCTGTCATAACGATCAGACCAGCATCATTCATCAGCTTTGCTACCTCTGCAACACGACGGATATTTTCGATTCTGTCTTTTTCTTCAAAACCAAGATTTTTATTAAGTCCCATCCGGACATTATCCCCATCTAAAAGCATTGTATGTCTGCCCATTGCAAAAAGACGTTTTTCCAATGCATTCGCCAATGTAGATTTGCCGGAACCAGACAACCCTGTAAACCAGACTGTAACTGCCTGTTGTCCTAACTGGTTTTCCCTCAGTTCTTTTGTAATATCCATATTATGCCAGGTCAGATTTGCCTCTCTCTTTAACGCATGTACCACAACCCCACATGCCGAGGTCATATTACTGATCCTGTCAATTAATATAAGTGAGCCCAGTTCACGGCTATTTTCAAATTTATCAAATACAATTTTACTTCCTGTCGATATCTCACAAAATGCAATCTCATTTTTATAAATAGTATCCGCAAATACCTCCTCTCCCGTATTTACATCAACTTTATATTTGATGTTCATAACGGTTGCCGGAACCATCTGCGTCCCCAGTTTAAGAATAAAATTACGGCCAGCTACCAGAGCATTATCATCCATCCACAGAATCTTTGCTGCAAACATAGAACCAATTTCAAGCTCTGCATCTTTTTCCAAAACACATCCGCGCGATATATCTATCTCCGTATCCAATTGGATCGTAACCGCCTGACCTTTTATAATTTTTTCTGTTTTCCTGTCACCACAGAACAATTGAATGATTCTTGCTTTTTCTCCACTCGGCCGTACAGATATGATATCTCCTATTGCAGCTTCTCCCGATTCAACCTGTCCCTGAAACCCCCGAAAGTCAGAATCAGGGCGGCATACCCTTTGAACCGGCATAAGAAAGGCCTGCTTTTCCTGGGGTTCTGATACATCAACCTCTTCCAGATAAGCAAGCAACGTTGGACCGGTATACCACAACATCTGCTCCGATTTTTTTGTGATGTTGTCACCCTCTGTTGCAGATACCGGAATAATTTTCATTGTTTTATATTGAAATTCTGCCATCAAAACCTGTATTGCTTTTTCTATTTTAGCAAGGCGCATCTGATCATAGTTCACCAGATCCATTTTGTTCACTGCAAATACAAAATGACGTATTCCCATAAGAGCGCATATCCTGGCATGACGTTTTGTCTGTAAAAGCACACCCTGACTGGCATCAACCAGAATAATTGCCAGTGATGCAAATGATGCCCCTACTGCCATATTACGGGTATATTCTTCATGACCGGGTGTATCTGCCACAATAAAACTTCTGTTTTCCGTCGTAAAATAACGATATGCTACATCAATCGTTATTCCCTGTTCACGTTCTGCCATCAGTCCGTCCAGCAAAAGTGAATAATCTATTTTTCCTCCCCTGGATCCTACTTTCGAATCCAGCTCCAGTGCCTTTTCCTGATCTGTAAAGATCAACTTTGCATCATACAGCATATGACCTATCAAAGTTGACTTTCCATCATCTACGCTTCCGCATGTTATAAATTTCAGCAAATCATTTTTCATCTTAAAAATATCCCTCTCGTTTTCGCTTTTCCATGCTGGCTGCTCCACCATCGGAATCAATGATCCTGCTTGTACGTTCTGATTCAACAGATGCAAGTGTCTCTTCAATAATTGCATCCAGTGTCCCAGCCGATGATTCCATTGCTCCCGTTAACGGATAGCATCCCAATGTTCGAAATCTCACCATTTTCTGCTCTATTTTTTCTCCCGGCAACAGTTTCATACGATCATCATCCACCATGATAAGCTGTCCGTTACGCCTGACTACAGGTCGTTCCTTCGCAAAATAAAGTGATACAATCGGAATATTTTCCTGCTTTATATATTGCCAGATATCCTTTTCCGTCCAGTTAGACAGCGGAAAAACACGGATACTTTCTCCCTTATTGATACGGGTATTAAAAAGTTTCCACATTTCCGGTCTCTGGTTTTTCGGATCCCAGGCATGCTGTTCATTTCGAAATGAAAAAATCCTTTCCTTTGCCCTTGATTTTTCTTCATCCCGTCTGCCTCCTCCAAAGGCAGCCGTAAATCCATACTTGTCCAACGCCTGCTTCAGCGCCTGCGTTTTCATAATATCCGTATATGCTGATCCATGATCAAACGGATTGATTCCCTGTCGTACTCCATCTTCATTGATGTACTCTAACATCTCAATTCCAAGTTCTCTGGCCGTTTTATCCCGAAACTCTATCATTTCCCTGAATTTCCATGTTGTATTGACATGAAGAAACGGAAACGGCGGCTTTTCCGGATAAAATGCTTTCATTGCAAGATGCAGCATAACAGATGAATCTTTTCCTATAGAATATAGCATTACCGGCTTTTCACATTCTGCTGCTACCTCACGCATAATATAAATCGCCTCTGCTTCTAACGCGTCTAAATGTGTCATATCTGTCGTATACCTCTATGATAATTTTTTTAATCACGCGTATTATTCTATTATAGAAACATTAAAATTCCATTAAACTTCCTTTTTTACAGGTAATATCAGTGTAAATGTACTTCCTTTCCCCAACTCGCTCTCTACCTGTATTTTCCCGCCATGCAATTCTGCGATCCTTTGTACCAGGGAAAGTCCTAAGCCGATTCCCTTTGAGTTTCTTGATTTTTCCGACCTGTAAAATGGCTGGAAAATATTTTTTTGATCTATTTTACTGATACCGCAGCCATGATCCATGACCCATAATCTGATTTTATTTTCTACCTGTCTTGTCCCTACTTCAATTTTTACATCATTGCCACTGTATTTCACGGCATTATCAATCAGATTGTGCACAAGGATCGTCATAAGCTGGATATCTATATATGCTTCTATCGGTTCAAGTTTAAAGCTGATATGCAGATTTTCTCCAGATTTTTCCTGCTCATCCTCACATATTACCTGTAGCAGATCCTGTAAATTAACCATCTCATACTGGACTTTAATTCTCCCCTGTTCCATCCTGCTTAAATTAAGCAGCTTTTCAATGATTTCATTCGTTTTTCTTGTCTGCCTTTCAATCACTTCTGCAAATTCCTGATAATCTTCCAAACTCGGCTTTTTTTCACTGATATACTCACATTGTGCCAAAACAACAGCAACCGGTGTACGTAATTCATGTGCAACATCAGAATTAAACTGGCGCTGTACCTGAAACATATGCTCTATACGCGCTAACATGCGGTTATTTGCCTCAGATAACACACGGATTTCTTCAAACCTTCCATCATAATCAACTCTCGCAGACAAATTATCATCTGTTCCCACATTCTCTGCAACACGACACATCTGTTCCAGTGGTGCTGTAATCTTTTTTGCCATATACAAGGAATACAATAATACAAGAAACAACATGATTGCTGCCATCAAATAACCTTCGTATTTTATTTTTAAATATTCACTTCGAATATTTTGCTTATTTACAACAATTCTTGTATATATTTTATCTCCATACTCTTTTGACAACCGCCTGCTTGTCCTGTCGTACATATAGTATATTTTCTGCTTTCCCTTTACTGTAACAAGGCGTCCTCTGTTAATTTTAACATGCGGATTTAAATTTTCAGGATATTGTCCATAGAGTACTTCTCCATCTTTATTTAAAATCAGTAAATACTCATCATCATCGACATCTTCTTTGTATTTTTCACCTTTCTTGAATTTTCCATCTTTGAAAGAAAAATTTCTGGATGCATCAACCATTTCATTTATCAAAAAAACCTGTACGTCTTCCTCAATTGCACCCTCAGCCAGTCTATTTACAAGTGCAAGCATCAGAAGCATAATCAGAAGCATACTGAGCATAATTCCAATAATAATATATCTTTTAATCGAAATTTGTTTTAATCTTCGCATTTTAATATATACCCAGCCCCTCTCACAGTCTGTATCATTTTATATTCAAAATCATCATCAATCTTTCTGCGCAGATATCGGATATATACATCGATCACATTTGAATTTCCTCCTGCATCAATATCCCATACATTTTCCGCAATCTGTTCTCTTGTAACCACAATATTTTTATTTCTTACTAAAAATAATAATACTTGAAATTCTTTCGGTGACAGATTGATCAGACTGTTTCCTCTTTTTACTTCATGTGTATTATAATTAACCCTCAGATCCATACAACGGTATACGTTCTCCTGAATTTCCGGTTTTCTCCGTGTCATTACCCTTACTCTTGCCAACAATTCTTTAAATGAAAATGGCTTCACTATGTAATCATCTGCCCCGATATCTAACCCCGTAACAATATCATCCGTATCATCTTTGGCCGTTAAAAAAAGAGCCGGTGTCTCGATTCCGGCTCTTCTAACTTTTTCCAGCACACGAAAGCCATCGATCTCAGGTATCATGACATCTAACAAAACACCATCATAAACCTCATCCGACAGCAGATAATCCAACGCTGTTTTCCCATCATAGCAGGTTTCTACCACATACCCGGCATCCCGCAATGTTTTCGCTATAATATGATTTAAATCCTTTTCATCTTCCACTACCAAAAGACGCATTTTTATTTTTCCCCCGATCTGTTTGAAAAAAATATCCCATGCACAGATAAAACAAAACCCAGCACCAGCTTCCAAATACAAGTTCAAAATCTGTCACAACAGAAATTATCAGTAAAATCATACCGCCTGTAGAAACATACCATTTCGTCGGAATATTTCGGATCAGTTTTACCAGATAGCATACGATCATTACAACATACGGAATAAATGCAAATACGCCGTAACGATACAATACTCCAAGTGCCCCACTGTATATCGCCTGCTTTTCACCAAAACAGGTAAGCGCTCCATCATGTCCCCACGGACTCATTGTCCAGATAAATTGTTTTAAAACTCTTTTTCTGTCCGCATTTGTTGCGAGATCTGACCAGAAAATTGTTGCAACACTGTTTGTTTCCATTCCAAACATTACCCGATCGAGCATAATTATAACACCGATCACAATTACGGCAATCAGCACATCATAAAACAATTCCTTCGGTTTCTCCATATTCTGCCACATAAAGATTACAAACGGAATGATAAACAACAGAACCATTCCCTCTCCCCCAGCTTTCTTATGGATCATAAAATCAGATAATGTGAGACATACCGCAAATGCAAAATAACACTTTGACAATATATCGTCCCATGGGCACAACCTGATTTCTTTTTCAGCATACAACATTCCAATCAATATCAGCAATAAACTTCCGGCAACCAGAAGATTTCTGTGAGCCTCTATTTTCAAATAACTTCCATTTATTTCTGTTATAAAACAGCACCCGAACAAGAAAATCCATAAAATCTGCCGCAGCACTCCCGACCAGAACTGTCCAAGACTCCTCTTCCATCCCATACCACATTCTCCGAATCTCACATAAACTTTCTGTAATAGTTCAATCCATAATTGTCCCACGGATTCTAGATTATGTTTTTTCTTCCAACTGCTGTATAATGCATATCCCACCACATAAATACAAAAACTAATCGATGCCGCAATCATAAGCATTTCATATCCTACCGGCTTTCTTTCCAACACTTTCACAGCCGTGATCGCAACGCCGCAGTCATCCCCTATATCCAGTACAATACGGAAACGCTTTGCCTCCTGTACAGAAAAAGGCGCTATGTTCCATCCTTCCCCTGCAGTCTGTACGATTTGTGTGATATCCTCTTTATTCACATCCTGAATACGCACTGTCACTGCATGTCCATTTACCGCCTGTCCCTCAATAAAAAAAAACAGATACGAACTTGTTTTTCCATAAAAAGGGTTTCTAAATGTCCACCGTATCCTTCCCTGTTTTGTAATATCCTTTGCTCCCGCCACCTGACTATCCGAAAATTCAAATATTTCCCCGACCTGATAAAAATCGTCTCCAAGATCATACTTTATTCCATTTCCTGCAAACTGTATCCTCGAAGAAAAAAACATTCCCGTTACCAGTCCAAGCATCGCACATACCCAGAGTGTGATCAAAATTTTTCCTATATTACGCATTATTTTCTCACTCCAACTCATTATCAATGCTTCGTTCCGAGAAAAAATATCCCATACCAACAAAATATACAACCCAGCAGATCCATCGGAACGGCTGTTCCACATTATCACACATCATCATGATCCCTACACACCATGATATGACAAATAAAAACCAAAATGCTATCTTTTCCTGGTTCTTCCATAACGCTTTAACCGCCGAAGCAAAAAAATAAACCATTAACATAAAATATGGGATCACAACAAACACTCCATATCTGTATGCGATCATAATAAGTGCATTATGTGCCTGATGTTTTGCACCATAAAAATATGCCGAACCGGAATGTCCCAATAGATTCATATTTCTAAGATACACTTTATAATACTGTGTCCTTCCACTGGTTAACTGATCCAGATTTTTTGAAGAACCCAATTTTTCCGCAATCCGACTTTTCTCTGTGCCAGAGGCATATACCACCTGTGTTCCTGGCAGATAATAATTTTGCGCAACATCCTTAAACAGGTCATTATCAAAAATTATCTGCGTTCCATATTTTACAGCCACATTTCTAAGCGACCAGTCCACACTTAAAAATACCGGAAATGCCAATAGAACTATTAACAGCAGACATCCGGCAAATTTTCTATTTTTAAACCGTATATCGAAATGTATGCTTTTTACAAAAAAAGCAAGTAAAACCAGTGGCAGTAAAATAATGGAAAATGTAGACTGGGTTCTCCACTCCATATATAAAGCAGCCAATATAGCGGCTATATCCACTATTTCTTTCCAAATATAATATTTTACTTTTATTTTTTGTCGTTTTAACAGTGATGCACAAAAACTTATGATAACCATATTCAGGTATATCGCAAACGGGATTGGATTATTATTGATTCCTGAATAACGTATTCCATCTATCAACGGTCGGAATAATACACAAAAAACACATGCCAGCAGAAAACTGAGCCGTATTGCATTGATCATCTCCCAAATCACCTGTGTCCTGTGTTTCATATTTCCCCACACAAATGCAAAAAATCCTATTACAAAAATCATTATGTATCCGATATAATGAAAATCTTTATAGACAAAAAGATCAGAAACAGATGCCATAATCCACAGGATAAACCAGCATAACACCATTTTATTTTTCCAATACAGACGCCTTAACGGTTTTTTCATCATAAATGCCGCCAACAGTAATAATATGAAAGAACATACAATCAAAAGATAATTATAACCCACTTTTTTATAATTTGAAGTGTCGTCTATCACTGTCATAAAAATAAACATACAAAGCCACAGTATCGTTCTGATCCTGCTTAATATGTTTTCCGGCATTGAAAAAGTAAACGGCATAATTTTATGAAGAACTTTTCCAATTTCTATATAGCAGTCTTCTAACAGACAAACCGGAGCATACACATTGATCCCTGATATTTTTTTCGAAAATATTTTCCACAAAAGAAAAACCACAATGAAATAAATACCAAGAAACAGCATCATATAGGCAATATATTTTCCCATCTCAAATACAGGTTCATTTTCATAAAAATTAACCCGTTCAAGACAAAACTTTGTTCCAGTCTGCCCCTCTGCAGTAATATTTACAAAACTAAATTTTCCTGCATCCAGTTCATATAAATTTTCCCCGTCTGTAAGGATCACCTCTTGCTCCCCGGTTACTTCATACGCACTGTTATAAAAATAAAAATGCCATTTTACTTCTGGCACATTCATATTGCCCAATTGTACTTTCATATATTTCCACTCACAATCAGGCTGCATTAAACCAAACGAAAAGGCGGCATTTTCACTGCTGATTTCACTCCGCCACTCATTAGCATCGTAAACCCAGTCGGTACCAGAAACAAGTAAATTTGAATATAGTACCTCACAAATGTCGCCTACATCATAAAACTTATTTAAATTGAATTTTTCAGATATGCACATAGTGGCAACCGACGCAGAAAATATTAATCCTGTTAAAAAGATTACAATATATACTGTTATATTGCGCCGGTGTTTTTCCATTTCATCTTCTCCATCCCTGCCACTATTGCATAATTTCTTTCAGTTTCTCTACCACACGCTCTGCGGCATGTCCATCTTCGTAACATTCCATCTTATCATAGAATTTCTGATAGTCCTGCTGATATTTTTCTTCATCAAATTTTTTGATGTTTTCACATAATTCTTCATTTGTTTTTGCGATTGGGAATGGTGTTGTCTCGATTGGAAATAAAAATTCACGGTCTTTTGCTTCATATTCTTCAATATCTGGGACATAAAGCATTGCTTTTTTCTTCGTGAAAAAGTAATCGTAAATCCAACTGGAATAATCTGTCACTCCAACATCTGCAATCAACATCAGATCCTGAATATCCGGATAATCTGTCGCATTACGGATATTTGGATTTGTCATATCCAGATTTGCCAACTTGCGGTCAAGAAAATGATAGCGCACCATGATAACCCATTTGCCACCAAATCTCTCCTCCAACGCCTCCACTACCGCATCATAATCCAGATCGTAAAGGCCTGCATTCTGTACATCGCGGTAAGTTGGAGCATATAAAAGAACGTGCATATCATCCTTGAGATGATACTTCTTTCTGATTGATGCAACCAGCTTCTTTGTTTCCTCTGTATCCGATGTAAATAATATATCATTTCTCGGATGTCCATATGGAAGCATCTCAGTATTCTCCCAGAATGTGCCCTTAAATAAATTTTCTTCAAACTTGCAGTTTGTCAGACAGTAATCAGTCTGTTTTCCTTCCTGATATGCTTTTTTCACCCAGTATTTATTATTGTTGACAGAAGCGTCAAATTTCTTTAATCCAAAACTTCCATGCCATGTTTCAAATAAAACCTGCTCTTTTCTCTTCTTTGCAAAAAGATAAGAGAATGTAACGGAATTATCGATCCACACTTTTGACGTGGCAGCTTCCTCATAAAATTCATAAGAACCACGCTGCACAAGTTTTAAATTTTCTGGATACCATTCATGATTATCAATATTTTCTTTTCGTACCACCCATACAATCTCGTATGGAAGGTTTTGGCGTATAATCTCGTCTGCGATCGCTCTCGGATGACAATTATAAGTTCCCCTTGAAGTAAGCATCAATATCTTATGATTGTCAATCGGAAGATTCCCAAACTTGATTTTATTGTATGCATTTGCAAGTGCACGGTCAACATATTTCCAAAACTGCTTGTTTGCCTTTTTTATCTTTTTTGATATATTAAGAAAAAACTTACCCTCAGAAAGGCTTCTGGTTGCTTCTCCCATCTGTGTATCCCTCTATATATTCTCTAAAATGCGGAGTGTGCATCCCACACCCTCTTTTAAATGTACCTGTGGTTTCCATCCAAGCTGTTCTAACTTCTGTCCGTCTAATACTGCCTTAACAACCTTAGAAAACCCTTTCTTTTCCTGCTCATCCGGCAGATCAAATACAACTTTTTTATTCTTTGTACTAGCAATCAGCGAAGCAAGTGTTTTGATGTCTGCCTGAGATGCCTGATCAGCAATATTGTATGCACCACCGTTTTCTCCTTTCAGTAGAACATAATACATTGCCATTACTGCATCTGTAACATAACAATGAGAACGCTCTAAGGTTCCATCACTCTTTAATACAATATCCTCATCATTTAGTACTTTCCGGAAAAACTGTGATATTGCCCTGCTGTCTGTCGCTGTCATTGTCGGACCATAGCAATGGCATGGACGCACAATGACTACATCCAGATCATACTGACTGATATAACTCTGACATAATACTTCCGCCGCACGTTTTCCAGACGGATAACATGATCTTGGATTGGCATAATCAACCACTCCACAGTATCCCTCATAAAAGCCATTCTTTAATGTATCATCCGGCTGTCCATACATCTCACCCGATGAAACATACAATACTCTCTGTGCATTTTTTCGTTTTGCAAGATCTAATAAATTATTGATACCTACCACATTTGCAAGTAACGTATCTACCGGATATTTTGCCATCATTGCAGGATCTGCATTGCTTGCAGCATGGATAATGTAATCTACATCCTCTTCCATATGCATCTCAGTACTGATATCCATCGTTATGATATGAAAATATGACTTGTCGATAAATGGTAAAAAGCGCTGTCTCAGTTTGCTCTCTGTTCTTCCCAAAGCGTAGATATTTATAGTCAGATCCGTATGCTCATTTAAGTAAATAAGCAGGTCAACCATGCCAGAACCAAGCATACCTGCTGCACCGGTAACCATCACAGATTTTTTATCCAGGCGGTTCCAATCCAATCCTGAATTTTCCACAACTTCTTTCAGTTGTTCTAAATACTCTGTATTATCCAACAACATCCGTCTCACCCATTACCCTTCTACATGAAGCAGTGCTTTAAAAATCTGCATATCGTCAACGGTTGTGATCTTTAAGTTCTTTTCCGAACCTGATGAAAAATAAACCGTCTCTCCCAGTTCCTGCATCAGTACACAGGATGCTGCTGTATTTGTGATTCCTCTCTTTGCAGCCTCTTCGTGTGCCCATAAGAGTTTACCGATTGGGTAAGTATGAGGTGTCTGTGTTCTTACAACATCTTCCCTTGGAATTGAGATATTTGCACAGGTATTTTCTGCATCCTCACAACGGAAAATTGCTTCTGTACAAGGGATTGCAGCAACTGCTGATCCTTTTTCTTTGCAGATACGAATGGAATCAGAAATGATGTCATGTGATACCAGAGCACGGTTTCCATCATGTACCATAACATAGTCATCTTCTCCACATTCCTGTGCGATCGCCATAAGACCATTATGAATCGATTCCTGCCCATTTTTTCCACCGGAAACTACCCATTTCAGCTTTGTAATGCCAAACTGTTTTGCATATGCTTTTAAAATCTCATGCCATCCGTCCAAACAAACTACACAGATATAATCAATACTCGGATGTGACTGAAATTTTTCCATCGTATAAACGATCAACGGTTTATCATCAATATTGATAAACTGTTTTGGGATCTCATTGTGCATGCGTGTTCCTATACCGCCTGCTGTAAGTAATGCAACATTCATCTTTGCTCCTCCTGCTCTTCTAAATGAATATGTCTCTGTTCTTCTTTGGGAATGGTCATATAATCCCCATATAAATTTTTTAAATATATATCATATCCTTTTGAAACGTAGAACTGCTGTCCTTCAAACTGCATCAGACAGCGTTCCTCAAAATCCGATTTTCTGATACGTTCTTTTTTTCCATACTTTCCTACACTGCAGCCAACATATTCACACTCTTCATATGGATATTTCTTAGCACATGCAGTCATTTTTTTTGCATAATACAGGCTGCCTTTCCGCCGATACAAAAAAAAGAGTACTCCTTTTGCAATCCGCTTTATTGGATTGCGAATCTTTTGTTCCGCACTCTGAGCCTGCCACAGACAGTAATCTAAATGTTTGAGTTCTTTTAAATGCCGGTCAAGTTCACGATCATCCGAAGGCATTCCATCCATCGGGAAAATATCCATCCAAAGATTCTGCTGTTCCCGTTTTAATTTATATGAAACCTTGATATCCGGTTTCTCTAACTTTGCAAATGGTGTATTCACAGGCATATCATGATAATCGTCCATTACCTGACAACCTTCAATCTCTCCGCTGTGGGCAATCTCCAGAAAACGCTCGTAATCAGGACGCGGCATGATCACATCTATATCATCATCCCATGGAATAAATCCCTTATGGCGAACTGCACCAAGAAGCGTTCCCCCTGCCAGATAATACCGTAACTGATGTTTATCACAACATGCTGCAAACTCCTGCAGCAATTGTAACTCAGCTTCCTGAATCTGTTTCAAATCCATTTAGCCTGTACCTCTCAAATTTATTTCAAAAGCCTTATCATTCTACCACGCAGCCATTTAAATGTCAAACCAGACTGTCCTTTGTTTCTTCTATCTGTTTTCGCTTCTAGAAAACACACTGGGAATTTAAAAATGTTAAATGAAAATAAAATTGTTATAACTATTGCTATTAACATATAAAAAATTTTTCCAAATTTCGAACTACATAAGTCTAAGATATCAAATTTTATCAAAAACAATAACATTGGAAAATGCCAAAAATAAACCTGTATTGTTCTTTGCCCAAACTTTGAAATTAATGGTACCCTTTTCGAAGGAATAATACTTAACCAGCCTATTCCAACTATTGTAGAAATAGTATAACATAACACTCTTACAATACATCCATTCATTGCAAACCTTTTTGGAAATGAATTTCTTCCCGTAAACATCGGACGTAAAAGATATACTTTATCACGCATAAACACACAACAGATTATCCAGCCAACTATAATTACAATACCTATAATATATCTATTTCTGCCCTCAATATAAGATTGTATATTAATATTTTTCATCAAATAACCCATGTAATAAAATGGGAAAAACACCAGTATCCTTGACAGAATTAAGAAATCTCCTATTTGCTTATCATATCCAGCAAAACATGCTAATAGAACCGCCATTAATAACACTGCTCTATAATCTATATTTTTCAACAGATATGTCAGAATAATGAATGCAGCCATTGCAAACATATACCATGGAATAGCATCCTCTGCCCAAAAATTAAATTCCAACATTTCACTTTCAATCCAACATTCTTCAATAAAAAGAATAATTTTCATCAAAAATCCAATAGCAATGAACCCATATACTCTTTCTATTATTTTGTCATTTTTATGAAACATTCCTGATATATATATAAATAGCGGCATATGAAATGTATATATAAAAATAAATATGCTCTTAAACAGACCTGATTTTATATACTGCTCTGCAAAATGTCCTACAACAACCAGCAATATTAACGAAAATTTTAAATTATCCCAAAAAACAATACGACTTGTTTCACGTTTTTTTTCGTCCATTTTTTTCCCCAGTTCAGAGTTTTTCTATTTTTCCAGTATCATTCACTCATAAATTCATCGTAAGCTGCTAATACTTCTTTCGGATCTCCATCCATTTTTAGATTTCCGTCATGAAGCCAGAGCACACGCGTACAAAGTTTCTGTAACGTCTCAATACTGTGGGAAACGATCAATACAGTACGATTTTTATCGGAAATCAGAGATTTCATTTTTTTGAAACTTTTCTTTTTAAACTTTGCATCCCCCACACTTAACACCTCATCGATCAGCATGATCTCTGTCTCTAGTATGGCTGTAATCGCAAATGCAAGTTTCGAATACATACCGCTCGAATATGTCTTTACCGGTCTGTCAATAAATTCCCCAAGTTCTGAGAACTCAATAATTTCATCCATACGTTCCCTGATGTAACTTTCCTCAAATCCTAATATCATCCCGGACAGCAGGATATTTTCCCGTCCTGTCAATTTTTTCTGGAATCCAACACCGATTGACAGCAGTGATATGGAATGTCCATGCAGATCAATAGACCCTTCGTCTGCAGAAAAGATGCCTCCGATTGCCCGGAGCATCGTAGATTTTCCACTTCCATTCTTTCCTATGATTCCTACAATTTCCCCTGGTTTCACATTAAAAGAAACACCATGCAATGCCTCAAACACCTCAGTATTACTCTTTTTCATGTGAAACAGACTCTTTTTAATTGAAATTTTATTTAAACACCGGTATCTTACTTTTAAATCTTTTACTTCAATTGCATATTCTTCCATCAGATCACCTTTACATAACTGTTTTCATATTTATAAACTGTCTTGATTCCTATCACCGACAATGCAATCCCTAAAATAAACCACAAACCAAGACTGAAATAATGTGGCAGTTTCCCATATAATACTGATCTTCGTAAATCTTCCATGATCAATGCCACCGGATTCACTTTCAGCAGAATCGACTGATACGGTTCCGGGATTCGGTTAGAAATAGAATAAAACACACCGGACAGATAAAATACTAATCTCAGTCCTACATTTACAACATTTGCCAGATCTTCAACGAATACACCTAAATGCATCAGAATCATGCTCATTCCAAATGTTACAACAAACAGTACAATCATAATTGGGAAAAAACAAAACATTTTTGCCGATAATGGTACACGGTATAAAGTCATCATTCCAATAACCAAAGCAAATGATATGCCCATTTTTATCGCATTTGTTCCCATTTTTGAGATAACAAACACAAACTTCGGAATATATACTTTTGTTACGATCTGACTATTCGATGTAACCAGTTTTACACTCTGTTTTAAAGTCTTGTTGAAAAATTCCCATGTTGTCACACCTACAAAAATAAATGCCATAAAGTAATCTTCCTTCGCCTTGAATACAATGGAAGACACAAATGCATATACAAGCATAAATAACAATGGATCTAATATCCACCATAACCAGCCCAAATGTGAATTGGCAACCTCCGCTTTCAACTCGGCTTTTGCAGAGTATACCATATACTTTCTGTATTTCATTAAGTCCTTTTTAAATCTTTTCATCGGTTCTCCTTTAATGCAGTTTACAGCTTACAAATTGCCTTATAATTTCTTTCACAATTATTCTTGTCTCTGTAGCTAAAGAACTCATCCACACGCTGTTGATACAAATTTGGCATTGTCATACCATTCTCTGTAATCTGTTTTATTTCTCTAACAACATCCTGTTCTTTTTCACAAACTTTTCCAAAACCATCCTCTTTGTAGCTGAAATACCCTTCCGAATACTGTCCTTTCCGGAACATCTCATAATCAAACTGATAATAGAGTAACGGTTTTCTCAAATACGCAAAATCCATTGCAATACTCGAATAATCTGTAACCAGAAGATTCGATTCTTTCAGCAGCTCCTGCACATCATATTCCGGCCATTTTGCGATCACAATATGAGTTGATTGTGCCTGGAAGTTCTGAATAAATTTCTGCATTCCACGATGCGGATAAAATACAAGTCTTATGTTTTCTTTTTCTAAAAATGCTGCAAGCTCTTTGTCACACAGGAATTCATTCCAGCACTGAAAATACTTCGTACCTGTAAATTCTGTAATATCTTCCTGTGCATAGGACCCTGTTGTTGGAATACTGATCCAGTTTCTCCAGGTCGGCATTACTAAGATCTGCCGTTTTCCCTGACTTGTATCAAACAGATTATCAAATCTGCAAAGTCCTGTTTTTTGTATCCATCCGTCCGGATAACCAAACTTTTCTTTTATATATTGAAATTCACGCTCCGCAGTGCACATAAACATACGCATTTTTGTGTTTTTATAATGAAGGAATTCCAGGTTGTTCATTATAATTCCATGCTGCAGGAAGATACGTCTGTTTTTTAGTATACCATATACCTCAAGTAAATAGCAAACTGCCGCATTCGGCTTTCCTTCTTTTTGTGAACTGATATTCTTTGATGCCGTCAGATAATAGACCCAGTGCATGAAACTTCCATATTGGACTACCGGTCCTAAATCCTTTACCCGTGCATAATCAGGCGATTTTTTATTGATCGCATACATGACATCCTGTTCTTTATGATGCTCTCTGATATATTTAAAAAGCCAGTATCCATTATCTCTTGCTTCATTTTCATTATCACAGATCAGCCACAGGTCTTTCCGCTTTCTTTTGTAAACCGCTGAAACCGGAAGTGCCAGTGCAAACACAAAAATATTACCAATGTCTTTTGCCTTTACACGCTGCAGTTTCTGCCAAAAACTCTGTCCCATGAATCTCTCCTATAATCTCCTGATAACTGCTGCCCAGGTATTGACGCACACATAATACGCTGCTTTGAAGAAAGAGAACTTCTCCACGTTGCGGTATAATTTCCATTTTCCCCATACCGCATCTAATTTATTTCCAGAATAAGCTCCCTTATGACGGCAGTATATGGTAAGGATTTCGTCCAGACCATATGCCACAACTCCCGTTTTCATGATCTGCATCCAGGTGGCTGCATCTTCCAGCCTGACATTCTCGGGCATATAGATGAGTGCCGTATCGATCTGGTTACGGTCTAACACTGCCGTGCTCGGTGCGATCGTTGAACTTTTTAAGATCTCTTTGTAACCGACTCTTTCCGGTGCATGTGCGACCGTTCCGCTGCGGACGGCATTTGCATCCGCAAATTCGTAGCTGGTAAAGCTGAACGGATAATTTCCTTTTTTCATAAATGAAATCTGCTTTTCTAACTTTTGTGGCAGCCAGAAATCATCCGCATCCAAAAAGGCAATATATTGTCCCGATGCCTTACGGAGTGCAAGATTTCTCGCACCTGCGGGTCCCGAATTTTTTTCACAGTAAAAGCAGTGAATCCGCTCATCTGTATAACTTTTCATAATATCTCTGCTCTGATCGGTCGAACAGTCGTCTGCCAGCAGCAGCTCCCAGTTTTCATAGGTCTGTGCCAGGATACTGTCCACTGTCCTGTGCAAAAAGTTCTCTGCATTGTAAACCGGAACAATAATACTGACTTTTCCTTCATTATACATCTATCTCACACCTGCTTCTTATCTTTGTCTGCACTTTCATTACGCAATGCATTACTTTGATACTCATCTACGCCTTCGGTCTTATCCTTTTTAAACAGGATCTTAACTGTCAGAAGAATTAGTTTCATATCGAGCCAGAGAGAATAATTCTCAATATATTTAATATCCAGACGCACTTTATCATAAGGAGTCGTGCTGTATTTGCCATATACCTGTGCATATCCGGTCAGTCCGGCTTTGACCTTTGTGCGCAGTGCAAACTCCGGAACAACTTCCACATATTTATCTACAACCGTCTTCCACTCCGGTCTTGGTCCCACCAGAGACATTTCACCCTTTAAAATATTAAACAGCTGCGGAAGCTCGTCCACATGGGCTGCACGGATCACTTTTCCGACCGGAGTCACCCTCGCATCATCTTTTTTGGTGATCTTGCTGTCTGCATCATGGACTGACATACTGCGGAATTTTAACACCATAAAAACTTCATTGTCTCTGGTGTATCGCGGCTGTTTGAAAAATACCGGACCCCCGTCATACAATTTGATACATATTGCTATGATCAGCATGATTGGGGATGAAATGATGATCCCGATCAGGGAAAATACTATATCCTCAATTCTTTTAAAGAATCTCTGATCGATCGTGAGTCCCTCATTGCGAAGCAACAGCAACGGGGAATCAAACAGGTGAATATCATCTGCCGCACTTAAAAGGATATCTGAAATCTTAGGTGTGACATAGGTACGGATGGACTCCTGATAGCAGTATTTCATAATCTGGTTTCTCGCCTCTGCAGGCAGATCACACAAGACCACGGCCTCGTATTCCTTTGCCATCGTATATAATTTCACATATCCGATCTTGTAGCTTACGGACATACAGATATTATACTTATCTTTTCTTGAATTAATCTTCGCGATCAGATCATCCGGCGGATAATTGCCATAGATGACTAACATTCTTCTTGGAGGATAAAGCTTCTGATATAAATTCCTTACCAGCATCGTCCAGATGATACTGAATATGATCTCGATCACTGACATACACACCAGTGGATACACCGATACATAGCTTCGCACTGCCAGAACGACAATAAAATATTCCACAACCGCACTCATAATAATTGCCAATGCATGTGAACTGAATATATCGGAGGCTTCCAGATATCCAATATGAAAACCACCCAGACTCTGCGTAAAGAAAAATGCCAGTAAAACATACAGTCCAATGACTCCCCAGTGACCACGTTCTCCAAATTTATTGGTCATCAATGGATTATAGTAGACGAACCAGACGTATGAAAAACACATCATCTCAAAAAGAATCATGATTAAGTTCGCACAATAATTCAATAAATGTTTATAGCCTTTTCTTTTTTTCATATCTTCTCTTTTCAATCATTGTTCATGGCAACAGATCTGCTTTTGAAGCATAGGATCCATTGTCTATATACCGGCGTATTATACCAAAATTAGCTGTTCTTTGCAAGTTTTCCCGCCATAGAATCCCCATTCTGTGGCATGTATTCTATGACATGCCAAAAGGCTGTAGAAAATGTTATCTCCATTTTCCACAGCCCTTCTGTTTTACTTCCCTTGATTCTGTTTATAAACTGTTCATGATCCGAAGCAGCTTCGTACCATAATCCGCATCTGCTGCCCAGCCTTTTCCATATGGATTCTGTGGAATCGCAAGCCATTCGACATATCTGGCTGTTCCACGCGATACATACTGAAAACGGGTATCCACACATGCATTATTCAATCCCTCGGTACTTGCATACGCTTTCAAGTGCTGTACCTGTGCACGGAGTCCGGTTCTTACGTCTGCGTAGGTTTCCCCCGCAGCACCGCCACCGACTGCACCGAGTCCGCCAAAGTTGCACTGGCTCGCCTGCACATCACCACCGAATGTGAGTCCACCGGTCTCTAACATCACCTGTGCAAACAATACATCCGCTCTTACACCCTCTGCTTCTGCCTCTTCTTTTAAAATCTTAAAGAACGCTTCCGCGGAATCTGCTCCCTTGTCACGGTAAGTATCTGCCGGGAATGTATATCGTTTATTATAATAAGATACCATCTGATCTACCGTCACACTGCTTGTACCCATGATCTCATGAGCTGCTGCTTTTGATTTCACCGCTGACCATGGACCATACATACGGATTCCGCTGCTTAAGTCCTTATATGCTCTTACTTTATAGTAATAGGTTGTTCCCTGTGTCAGATTACTGTGTGTAAAGGAAGTTGCACCGGAAGTCTGTAACGTGGTATAGCTTCCTTTTTCACTGATTGCACCGGCAAGTTCATAGCCACTTGCATTTGCAACACTGTTCCATGAGATATTTAATACATTATTATCTCCGAGTGTGATAGAAGAAATACTTCCCTGTTTTAAGACTGCAACCTCTGTTACCTTACTATAACTTCCTCTGCCTGCACTGCCTTTGATCTTATAAGTTGCTGCAATTTTATAGTAATACGTATTGCCGCTCTTTATGCCCTTATCCGTGTAAGTCAGTGTAGATCCGGATGAAATTGAAGCGATCTTTTCAAATCCACTGTTTGACTCGTCGCTCCGGTAAATATCATACCCCTGTGCTTTTGAAACTTTCTTCCAGCCAAGTGTGACCTGATTTTTGCTGTCACTTGTGATCTGGGAGAATACCACCTGTTTGATCGTCCATGCCTTCTGTGCTTTTGAGAAAGATGCCACACCGTTTTTAGCACTGTTGCTCTTATATGCACGAACCTGATAATAGTAAGTTTTTCCGGCTTCTAATGTTTTATCCTCATATTTTTTCGTATTTTTACCTTTGACCTGTCCGACCTTTTTATAACCACTGTCTTTTGACGTACTCCGGTAAATCTGATAACCGGATGCCCCATCCACAGCTTTCCATTCCAGTCTTACGGAAGTACTTCCGGTTGCCTTGACTGCTGTAATGGATGTAGTTTTTAATGTCTTTGCTGACACAACTGCCGAATCACCGCTGTATCCTTTTTTACCATTTACCTTGTTGATCGTCTCTACCTTATAATAATAGGTCTTTGCAGTTTTTACATTTTTATCCTGATAGGTTGTTTTATTCTTTCCATTTACGGTCGCAATCACATTATAAGTACCATTCTTTGACGTACTGCGTTTGATACGGTAGCCATAGGCACCGCTCACTGCTCCCCAGTTTACTTCAATCTGATTGCTTCCATTTGAAACAGCATACTTGATCTTCGCTTTTTTCGCAGTTCTTCCTTCCACGGATGCTGAATCACCACTGTAGCAGATATTGTCTCCTGTCTTTACCATCGTTTCAACTGTGTAATAATAGGTCTTTCCTGCTTTTACACTGGTGTCTTTGTAGCTGGTCGTGTTTCCGGATTTAATCGTCTTAACAACTTTGTAAGTACCATCTTCATCGGTACTTCGTTTGATGCGATAACCATAAGCTCCTGTGATCTTATTCCACTTGATCGTCAAGGTCTTTTCATTTGTGGAAACGATCGAAGTGATCTTTGTACGTTTTGCAGTTTTTCCTGCCACCGCGTCTGATGCACCGCCGTATCCTTTTGTACCGCTGTTGACATTATATGCTTCGACCTTATAGTAATAGGTCTTTCCTGCTTTTACAGTATCATCTGTGTAGGATGTTGTCTTTTCTCCTGATACTGTATCTATTTCACTATAACCACTATCTTTCTTTGTGCTGCGGGAGATGATATATCCCTTTGCCCCACTTACCTTTTTCCAGAAAATTTTTAATACTTCCTCATCCGAGGATGTGATTCCTGTAATTTTTGCTTTTGCAAGTGTCTTTGCAGATTTTGTGGAAGAATATGCACCGACACCCTGTCTGCCATTGTTTGTATTGTAAGCCTGTACTTTGTAGGTATATGTTTTGTTATTGGATTTTACAGTATCTGTGTAAGTGAGTGTACTGCCGGATTTTACCGTGCCAATCTGATAAAATTTACTGTCACTGCTGTCCTGACGATAGATCAGATATCCCTCTGCTTTAGAAACCTTTTTCCAGGTCAGGGTAATCTTCTTTCCACTCTTTGCCTTGATCTTTGTGAGGTTTGTTTTTCCTAATGCCACACCTGAGATGGGTTTAGAATACTCTCCTGCAGTTCCATCGTTAAATACCGGACGGACCAGATAGTAATATTTTGTCCCTGCCTTTACGGTATCATCAATATAAGATGTAGCATCCGATACTTCGTCAATCTTAGGATAGTTTGTATCATTCACAGTATTACGATAAATTTCATAATAATCGACATTATCGAGACCTGTCCATTTTAATCTAAGACTACCATCCGCTCTCGACTGCGTGTAATTGAGCGTTACGGTCTTTGCTCCTTTTGTCAGTCCGAAATACTCAGCGATTGCAGTTGCATCCGCAACACCGAGTGCCTTTAATTTTTCATCAGAACTTAAATATGTATAATAATCATTTGCATTGTCCAAAAAGGCATGCTCGATGATCAGACCAGGAATGCCATTATTTTTACAACGACGGATCAGACCGTAATAATCTGCTGCAGAACCATCCGGATATTTATCATAAGATGCATTTCTAATCAAAGTTCCACGATAATTCAATCCAAGTGCTGCCAGTTTATCGCATATTTTCTTTGCAAGTGCCTGTCCATTGCCTCCTACTTGTGCATTATAGTTGCTGTTCGGATAATAAACTTCCACACCTCTCGCTGTTCCGTTTGCAGTATTTAAATGGAAACTTACTAACACATTTGCTCCCACATTCTTTGCAAGGTTTGCACGGGCATCCAGACATGCAATATTATCTCCGCCGCCTGCCGGACAGCTTGCACTCTCTCTTGTCATATAAACAGTAATACCATTATAGGTAGATAATTCTTCTTTACAGTATGTGGCGATCTTAAGTGTCAGATCCGCTTCCTGTACTCCAAAACCGGATGCTCCTGCATGGGTGCCATCATGTCCCGGATCGAGTACGACTTTCACATTACTGTTCGCACCTTTTAAGTTATCTGCAACACTGGCGACAGCCTCTGAGATTCCCTGCTCCAGCACATTTTCCACAGTGTTTTCGGAAATAACTTCTCCATCTGCGCTCATAGTAACAACATCAGCATCCACATCCGCATAGGCATCTTCATCATAAAGTACCTGATCCGGGTTCGTCTCTGCCTGTTCATTGACACCAAATCTTACATCCATGCCAAGGTCTGATAGCAGGATTTCCTGTTTTGTTTTCTCCTGTGTAAACTGCACGGAAGTGATCTGATACTCTCCTGCCTGTCCATTTTCTGAAAAATCCATGGTAAACCGGATCATATCCTCTTCTCGGCCTGCCGCTTTGATCTGATATGTTTTTCCGGTAGTCAGATTCTGATAATTTAAAATAACATCAGAAATCTGCTCATTCCCTGTTCCAAGGCTTAAAACCACATTCTGGGTGCCCGGTGTTTCGACATACGGGGACTCTACCATCATATAGTTCATTTCTGCTACCTGGACTGTTTCTGTCTCAGTCTCAGTTTCTGTTTCCGTACTTTCTGTCTCGATCGTTTCCGTCTCGGCCGGCTCCTCTGTCTCCGTTTCAGCCGTTTCCGTCTCTGCGGTCTCTGTTTCCGTACTTTCTGTTTTGGTCGTTTCTGTCTCGGCCGGTTCTTCTGTTTCCACTGCCCCGGTCTCCGTTTCCGCAGTCTCTTCTGTTTCCATTACTCCGGTTTCCGTCTCGGAAGACTCCCCCGTTTCCGTTGTCTCTGATTCGGATGATGTTTCCGTCTCATCATTTTCCGTTTCAGATGCCTCTTCTGTCACAGCTGCCTCTTCCGCTGATGACGTTTCCATTGCCTGCGTGCTTTCTGTCTGGACTGCGCCATCTTCTGCCGCACGCACATCTGCCGGCAGTGCTGTCATACTCACGCAGACTGCCATGATTACTGCTAAAATCCGTTTTTTCATTTTCCTGTTATCCTCTTGTATATTTACTGATGTCTTTGCACTTCACATCTGCCGTTTATTTTATCATAAAACTAACCCGTTGAATATATCTTGCCAGAATTTTCATAAAATCTTAAAAATACTCCGGCAGGATGATCCCGCCGGAGTATCTCTTTTCACATCTATTTTGCTTTCGTCTTTACGGAAACAACGGAAGAATAACTTCCATATACTTTCTTCCCATTCACTTTGCGGTATGCACGGATCTTATAATAATAGGTTGTCGATTTTTTCAATTTACCGTTTTTGTAAGATGTCGTACTACCTTTGGATATGGTCTTTACTTTACTATATTTTCCATCTTTACTGTTGCTACGGTAGATCTCATAACCGCTTGCACCTTTTACCTTTGACCAGGTCAGTTTTACATTCTTTGCATCCGACGCTTTTGCCTTTAACGTCGTCTTTACCGGAACCGCCTTTGCATATTTTACATTCGAAAATCCACTGGTCTGTTCTCCATTCTGTGTCTTAACAACCGTCTTGATCTTATAATAGTATGTTTTTCCGGTTTTTACACTGCCGTCTGTCCAGGAACTGGTGCCTACACTGTTGATGGTTTTGATATTCTGATAATCCCCATCCTTTGCTGTACTGCGGTAGATCTGATAAGAAGTTGCAGCCGGTACAACTTTCCATGAAACTTTCAGTTTATTGTATGCTGTCGATTTTACGGAAGTCACGCTTGTTTTTCTGTTCTCAATTTTATTAACACAGAGCGTGTATTCTTTTTCCACCGCATTTTTCGCAAATGCCTGCACTTTCAGGTAATAGGTTCCCTTGCTTAATTTGACAGCCTTTGACTCTGTATAGGTACTGCCGGCATAGGAATAGATATGATCATCATCTTTTCTGCTCACTCTCTTGCCGTTTGCATTATAAAGTACCACATACCAGCTTCTTCCCGCGTCATTGATCTTCTCATGTGCCAGACTGAAATTGATATACTGCGCTTTTGTGAGTGTAAAGCGATAGCAGTCTTCATCTGACGTATATCCTGTGATCACACCGTTTACCGCTTTGCCGACTTTTATGTTATCTGCCGAAGCCCAGTCACCGTTGTTCTCTGTCTCCCAACCGGAAGCCGCTTTCTGTGTCATGCAGATCGTATAGTCGCCGGTATAAAGTGTAGATGCCTGGCTGACGCATACATAATATTCTCCCGCAGCCAGTCCTAATTTACATGAGGTAAAGGATGTCTCTGTTCCTGTGCTTGTAAATTTATAAATTTCACTGTTATCCTTATTGTAAAGCACAACATTGTAACAGCTTGCCGTGCTCTGGTTGTTTTTATGTCCGAACTTCAACTGCAGATACCCGGCTTTTGACATTTTGATCTTGTAATAATCTTTGTCTGAAGAACTGCTGATACTTCCATAATAGGTTTTTCCGTTCTTCACACTGTTTGCAGTAGCAGCCGAATCATTCGACTCCACCTCTCTGTCACCAGCCGTTTTTGCTTTGATGCATACATCATAGTTTACCGGATAACTGGTACCGCTTAATAATGTTCCTGCTGAGTTTCCGGTTCCTGCAATTTTGACATAATACTCACCTTTGGGCAGTCCCAGATTCGGTGTAGAAACACTGGTATCCCCGCCACGGATGTTTGTGGTGTAAACTTCTGTATACTGATCCTGATCCACTTTTCTGATCACACTTAACACATACATATTTGTGGTTTCCTGACCACTTACAACCGGATGTGTCAGTTTCACATTGATGTAACCATTTGCAGAAAGTGTTGTCTTAAAATAATCTACATCATTGTAGGTACGGATATCGCCGCTGTAGGTCGTGCCGGAAACAGCCGTATTTGCCGTACTGTAGGTATCGTTGCTCTCTTTCTCCCAGGTACTGCATGCCTTAAATGTGGTCTTGATCGCATAATTTCCGCCGTAATATGTATTCTGGCTTGCCACCTTTACAAAATATTTTCCGGCGGTCAGCCCTAATTTGATAGAATCGCTGGATTCTTCCTCGGCTTTGCTGGTCATCTCGTAGATGGAACTGCCGGAAGCATCGCAGACTGTGACTGCATAAATAGCTTTATTCAGGCGTCCTGTTACCTTAGAATGCTGTAAATTAATCACAATATAGCCATCTTTTGCAGTTTCAATACCATAATAGTCGACATCACTTACCCCGTACAGATTACCGTAGATTGCTTTTCCAGACTCCATTTTATTCGCAGCAGCGATCGTGTCATTGCTCTCACACTCCCAGTTGTCTGCGTTTGTCCAGGAAGCATTCAGCTTGTAGGTTTCTCCGTTTGTCCCATAGAGTGCAAATGATCCAGACGCATTCAGATATGTCACGCCCGACACTTTCAGATAATAAGTTCCTGCCGCAAGTCCGAAATTGACAGACTCTGTTTTCTCCTCATCCGTCCTGCTCGTCATTGTATAGATCGTATTTCCAGAAGCATCGCAGACTGCTACACTGTAAATATTCGTTGCGAGCTTACTGCTCACTTTATCATGCTGTAACTGAAATGAAAGATATCCTTTTGCAGCCGATGTAATCTTGTAATAATCGGTATCAGAAGTAGAGGAAATACTTCCTGTAATCGTCTGTCCAAGTTTCGTATAATTGTCTGCTGTGGAAATGGAGTCATTTTGTTCCGTTTCACAGTAAATATCTTCATACTGTACACTAAAGCTGTAATCGCTTGATCCTATCGTAAGCACTCCAAGTCCGGTAACCTGCACATAATAGGTACCGGCTTCCAGTCCTATCTTCGCCGTCTGATTCTGTGTATCCTGAAGACCGCTGTTCACAGAAACCATTCCGCCAAACTGATCTGCAATAAAATCAATTTTCCAGGCTGGGCTGTTGCTCGTACTCGATAAATTTGCATGTGCAAATTTCAACTGCACCATACCTGCCTTGCTCATCGTAAATTTATACCAGTGTGTAACTGATTTTCTTGATGTCGTTGCTTTGTAAGTTGTATTTAATCCGATAGATGCCGCCGTTGCATAAGTACTTCCCGGTGTCACGTTCCCGTCTTTCCTTACAACTTCCTCGCTCTCTTCTGTTTCCGTGTCCTCAGATTTCGTATCCCCGATAACCGATTCTGTATTTTCCGTTTCGGTCATCTCAGAATTTCCCACTTCCTGCGTACTTTCGGTTGTCTCGGAAATTTCCGTCACTTCGGTACTTTCTGTTGCCTCAGTATCCTTCACACTTTCCGTATTTTCGGTTGTCTCGGACTCGTTTTCGGTACTGTCAGTTTCCACCGCCTCAGAAGTGTTCTCTTCCCCGTTATCCTCTGTGTCTTCGCTCTCTGCTGTTTCAGAATCATCCAGCGCTTCGGTGTTCTCTGCTGTTTCCGGATTCTCTGTCAGTTCCGTCACTTCTGTTTCATTCTGCCCGCCGGCTGCATATACCACCTGCTCTGCCGGGACCGCCGTCATACACAGGCTCAATGCCATAAGCCATGCGGCAATTTTCTTCCCTGCCTGATGTCTTTTTTTCATCTGGATCTTCCTCCTTGTTTTCTTTGTGCATTTCATTTTCTATTCTCTAAAATATACTGTATAATCATCTGTCTGCCCATAATATGTGTATCCAGCCTCCTGCATTTTTTTCTGATCATCATAGGATTTTTCCAAAACAATACAGTTGCTGCCATATTTTTCCGCAACTTCCAACTGGTGCTCTACCGCATCAGGAACTGCCACAATTGTTTTACATTCTTCAATAAATTCTTTTTCTTCTTCCTCTTCAAATGTATAATCATCCTGTATCATATGATTGATCAGATCCTCACCGTATAACAACTGCACCGATTCATTTATTTCACGAATCCAGCTGCATACTTCCCTGGGGGCGATCATATTCTTAATATCATGATTTTCTTCGCGTAATAAAGAATCCAGCTCAACCACCTTATCCGGCACTTTATATTGATTTTCTATCACCTGTATTTTAGGCTGTGTAAATAAAAAATACATACTTAAAATTACAAATCCCGCACATCCGGTCAGGCACAATGCTTTTGCCCATGTATGCTGATATCCTGATGTCAATTCTACAACAAATGCCGCCACTATAACCGCTGGAACAAGAATCATAAACATCTTTCTATATTCATTCTGCATCCAAAAACTGTTGATACATGTATAACCAAACGGATTTGCAATCAGAAGGAAACATAATATTTCGTATTTTACCAGCTTATTCTTATTTTCATTGATGCGATTTTTTTCAGCTATAAAAAAAAGAATGGCAAACCCTACCAGAGCCAGACTGATTCCCTCCGCTCCCGCACTGCGGAATTCACTTCTGAGCGCCTCAAATGCTGCTATCATTTTTCCACCTCATAATACCCGCCATAATCACTACGGACACCCACACAAACGTTACGATAAAAAATCCCTTTCGATACATCAACTGACCTGAAAGCGCCACTGCTGCATAGGTCAGGATCATAAATATCTGACCAAATTCATTGAAACACCGTGTTTCTTTTTCTTCTCCCAAAAGCTGCAGCACCGTCCATGGCAGCACTCCAAGGAAAAATAAAGTCTGACCATTCCATCCATGTTGAAAAATACCATAATAAAATGCCTTATCCATAAATAAAGGAGTAATATAAAGCAGCCATATCACCGTCATAAACAGGTATTTTTTCTTTGTATCCTT
>OGHY01000183.1_pt1 | contig 37503 bp, 30 predicted proteins | sample 1571541 | NCBI WGS metagenome assembly OGHY01 (sample SAMEA2581943, study PRJEB24529) | metagenome | biome: Human gut stool | place: China | collected 2011
TTTTTCAGCTTTTCCGCGATTTTTCTAGCTGAATCATTACCAGGATTATATGAAGATACATCATCTTTGTTTTTATCTAAACAAAAGACAGAAATTAGAATACTTTTAAATGCTTCATAATTTTTATTATTGATAAAATATTCTTTCCCATCTTTTTTTAGAACAATTTGTTCCATAAACATATCTAATGATAAACTATATTCTGGGAATAATAACATTAGCACTAATAAAGCACAGTTTTTATTCTGTTGGGCAATAACATTTTTGCTTTTCATTATTGACATTAATATTTCAAAATTAGTTTTATTTCTTAAATTAACTTTGTCCTCTTTACTTAAATTATCTTTTGAAAAATTTAGAAATTCGCATCCCATAAAAAAAGTTTCTTCTCCAATATAAGCAATTTCTTTAATAATAGGTTGATGTACAGTGAGTTGAGCTTCTGTAAAAGCAATATCATTACCAGACAATAAAAGTAAATCATTATTCATTATTCTTCCTCAGAAGGAATCTTATCATCACTGCCATGAATTGCTTTATAAGTTAAACTATATCCGCTTAAGTCTTCATCTAAAAGTAATTCATTACATCTTGCCAACTGCAATTCTCCAATTCCTGTTAATTTTGTATTATTCAAAAGCCCATCTATATAACCACAAATTTTAAGCGGTCTCACTCTATAGTTTCCTATATCCCAATAATCAGTATGACATAATACGTCAAAATTAATCGTACAATCTCTAAATTCTGGATTTGTTCTATTGGGTGTAAAATTATCATAAGAAACAATTATATAAGATTTAATTTCTTCATGTTCAGGAAGTCTAAGCTTAGGTTTTAATTTAACATAACCCTGCTCAATCATTTTTCCAAGAGTCATTTCAGTTAATTTTTTTTTATACTGTTCATCTTCTTTATTATCTAAACAGTCTTTAGTATTTATTACCAAAAGTCTTTTTAGATCGTCACTATAAGGTTTACTTTCAACAAAAAGTTTTTTTAATATTCTTTCAGTATCTTTTTCACAAGAGAGAAAAGATGATTGAATATTCGTTACGGCTAAATTTCTTTTCATATTACTCCTTTTATCTCTATTCACATCTTACAAAGAATTGATTTTTACTTTTAAAGTTAAAACCTTTCCTTGATCTTTTTCACTGTAAGTTAAAATAAATTCTCCACTTTTTCCAGTTACTACCTCTACAATAGCAGAATTATTTTTTATTTCTATAATTTTCGCTTTATTATTATTTATGCTCCAAGTACCTTCTTTAAAATCTCCTTTTAAAGAATATTCTTTTATATCATATGGATATACTTCAACATCTCCTACTATATCAGATTCTGTTGTTGAATCTTCTTTTTTTTCTTTTTCTCTTTCTTCATAATAATCTTGAAGCGGATTCTCATAATATTCTTTTACAGTAACTTTAATAATACCTTCCCCATAAAAGATATTCGTGTCTTGGACTTCCCAAGTTTGTCCTTCTATTTTCAATAACTTAAATCTATGAAAAAAATCTAAAGTTTCCTCATTCTTAGTAATATAAAAAACTAAGGTGTTATTTAAGTCATTCCAAACTGTATTATTCTTTTTATTCCATTGAATAGTAGTTTCTACCGGACCTCTAATATAAATCCAATATTTCTTCCCGTTTAATTCAGCTTGAGCCTCGCACTTTCTAATCTCCGCTCTAAAATAAGCAACTTCTTCTAAAAAAGGTAAATAAATAATCCATTTAGTATTAGTCTCTTTCCAAGAGATAATGTCTCCAGACTTTATCCCCAACTCCTCTTCTGCTTCAGAAGTTTTTCCTAATCTGTCTTTATTTAAACATACATCTTTATAAGGTATAGAAAGTATTTTATTATCGTAATCTGGATTTAACTTATTTGGGTTAATTAAGCATTTAAACTCTCGTCCGTCTTCAAGAATCGCGGTTTGACCTTGATAAGAATACATAGCTTTTTTTAATGATCTAAGTTTATCATTAATAAGCCTTCGTTCCTTACTTCCGCCATAATAATTAAGTCTAGTTTTTAAATTATCTAATCCACTCATATCTTTATATTATTTATCAATCCTAAACATTCGAAGATAGTCCTTCTATAAAGAAAAAAATCTTTATCTTCTGATAGCAGGAATAATCCTTCTAATTTACACAAGAGCGGAAACAGAACTTCATGCTGGTCAAATAACAGTCTATCCATTCCCGCAAGCTCTTCAATAATAGTAGTTAATGGCTTTTGCCAATCTGTTTTTTCTTCTCTACTTGGCAATAACTTATAGATTTGATTTGTAATTCTATTTAAGTTTTTATCAATAGCGGATTTATCTATTTCCGCACCATATTTAAGTATCATAACGCTCCTCCTCTATTGGTTCCATAATAATATTGAAGGTTGAACGCACAATACCTTTTTTATCAGCTTTTCTTCTTTTATACAATCTCTGTAAATGAAATCCTTCTCTTTCATAATCTTTCTTAATTGCTAATAATTTATGCATATGATTTGCCTGAGAAGTAAATTTAAAATCTGAACCGCTATATTTAAGTCTAGTATTCTCAATCGAAGCTAACTGATATCCTATCCACTCTACAACCATGTAAACCGCGAGAATATTGATTTCCTCTTGAGTTAAAAAACTATTAAAAAAACCACCCGAATAAATAAAAGCTTTAACTTCTATATTATTACTTTCAACTCCTTTATAAATAGATTCGTCTACAAAAGAATCTTCTTCATAATCGTAAAGATTAACTCGCGGAAATTCAAACTTATGCATTGCGGAAAGCAAGAGGTCTTGCAACATACGAAACGTCTCTAATTCAGTTAATTCTAAGTACATATCGTCTGTTACCTTAGTTGATAAAAAACAATCATAAACTTTAGAAAAAGGAGTTTTATTAATATTATTCATAATTGCCTCCCTTTATGTTTTATTTTGTAACTGTTACTTTGTATTTTGGCGGAGCTGTTCTTCTTCCTGTCGAAGTTGATGTTGAAGAAACTGGAGTAGCTCTTCTAATTTTTTCTTTAGGAATTTCATTTTCGTCTGTCTCTTTATTGATTTCAATAGCCTTGCTTACATTAAAACCAGTCTTCTCAAAAATAGCTTCTCTCTTACTAATGTCATTAATTTTTAATTTAACTGCTAACTCTTTGACTAAATCAATAACACCAATAGGAGCAAAGTCTAAGCAATCCATAAGCTGATCTAATGAACCTGTTAAAAGTAATTTTTTAATATCTTCTTCTGAATAAAAATATTCTGGCTCGACTTCTGGAAGTAATTCTTCTAAAGCCTCTTTGTTTTTAATGATTAAACAGTCTTTTAAAATAACTATTCCGCCTGGTAAATAAGATAGCTTTCTCAACTCGTCCATAGTAACTTCTTTTTCTTCTCTTGGCTGAAAATTACGATGTAAATTTCCTAAGTCAGGAATTGTATAACCAACAGTTCCATTATCTCTATTTATAACTTTGATTAAAGTATCTTTCTCTAACATATTTTCTCCTTTTATCTCTAAATATATATAAAAATATTGGGGAAGATAATATCTTCCCCATATTAAATTATTGAGTCAAACCAGTGTTTCTATATACGCAAATATTATTAGTAATAATTGCAGCAACACCCATTTTCTTGTAAACCTGAATTTCTCTTGACATATCAGCATTTTCAATTTCTCTAACGATAGTCTGTCCTTCAAGAGCAATTTTTACAGGTTTATCATTTCCGCCAGTAGGAATAATCCATGCATAAGATGGGTCGATAACTTTTTTACTATTAGTTTCATCTTCATAAGACTGAGGTAAAACAATTACTCTATGTCCTTTATAATTTGCTAAATAACCATTATTCCATTTCTGGTCTTTCATAGCGTCTGAAACCCAACCTTCAGCAGGTACCATGGTAGCTGCGAATTCATACGTACAATAAATAGTAGCTTGTCCATAAGAATCTGCTACAGCTAACAATTTATCCATTTCAGCTTCTATAAAAGAACCTTGGGTGGTTTTATTATTAGCTTGTAAATTAGTTACAGCACCTTTCAAAGCTCTTTCAATTTCAAGATAAACGCTTTCGTCTAATCCTTCCATAACAATGTCAAGAACATCTGCGAAATCTATACGTCCATCTAAGAACTCTTCAAATCCAATCTGAGCAGCTCCACCAAAAGCACTTGTAGGAACTTCATAAGATTTACCATCCAGTTTGAATACTTCATAAATACCTGCTAATCCAACTTTTGTAATAAATTGTTTTGCACGTCTCTTTGAAGCAACCGTAATTCTCTGAGTGAATACAGGTTTGTCTCCCTGGCTAAATGTCTTAATTTCAGCAAATTGACCATACTGCTCTAATACTTTTTTTGGAAGAATATCGTCAATAGTCTCTTCCATAAGAGCAAAAATTGTATTCTTATTTTCGCGATAAAGTGCGTATGTTCCCGCGATTTCTCTTAATTCGTTTCTCAATGTATCGTTTAAATCTGAATAGCTAAATTTTTCATTACCGAAAGAATAAGCAACCTGAGAAGAAGGATTAGCTTTTGCTACGGTTTTAGCTAATGTAAATAAATCTTTTCTACTTAAAGCCATCTCTTATAATCCTCCTTATTTAACTCTCATTACCTTAACAGCTGGTTGTCCATCTGCCATAGTATAAATTTTTACTACTTGCCATAACATACTTTCTGTTGAAGCTTCTGCTGTTTCATCTTTTACTAAGAAGCCTGTTGTGTCAACTTTTAAAAAGTCTCCTACTTCAAGAGCAATACCAGCATATTCTGCTTTTCCGCTTGTATTCGCAGCACCAACAGCATTAGTAGTATAAATATCTCCAACATTTGTTTTAATTACACGCGGAACCATCTGACCTTTAAGTGGACCTAAGCCACCATGAGTAATATCATCGCTTCCCGCTGTATAATTATCTTTAATCATAGCAAAGTCTTTATAAGACTCTCTCCACTTATCATCGTATAATTTTACTTCGTTGAACACCATCATCCATTCGCCTTTGCCAGTAAAATTAACTTCTCCATTAGCATAGTCATATTTTACATACTGACCATTTTCAAGAATACTAATATCAGATTTTGCTGGTAACTGTGCATAAATCTGAGAAGTTCTTTGAGCTGACAAATGATTAGGTTCAACTTGACCAAAACCAACTCTTTTAATTGTTGTAGCAGCCATCTATATATCCTCCTTAATCATTTCTACTGTTTCGAGTATTTTTTAAAGCATTTATCCACGCTGGGATAGAGCTATCCTGTTCTTCTAAATTAAAAGTTGCAACAGGATTATCTTTTTCATTTTTTGAGGTATCCTCTAAATCAAAATTAACTTTCTTTCTAACACAAATTACAGATAACTTTGCTTCAATATCATCTAAAGAGTATTTAGCTTTATTTGCAATTACATCTTTCTTATCTTCATCTGAAAGCATATAAAAGCTATTGATTAAAGCATCTTTTTTCTCGTTTTCAATTTGATTTTTAAAAGCTACTAATGATTGAAAATCCTCTTTTAATGCAGAGTATTTACTTTGTAAATCTTGATATTGAGTTTCTAATAAAGCGTATTTATCTTTCTTCTCTTTTTCTTCCTCTTTATCAGAAGGTGCTTTATTATCATCTTTTTTATCTTCATTTGAAGTAGACTCTTCTTTAACAGTCTCATCTTCTTCTTTTTTTACAAAGTTTTTCTTTTTATCTTCATCATCTTTTTCTGTCTTTGTGGTTTCATCATTTTTAGGCTGATCTTCTTTAACTTCTTCTTCTTTTTTATCTTTATCTTTATCAGAAGCTACAAAATCAGTTTGATTTAATCCCTCTGTAGAATTTTGATTTTCTGCGGAAAAGTTTTGTTCTTTTTTGTCCTTTTCATCAGAAACTTTTTTATTATCTTTTTCTAAAGCCATTTGTCCTCCTTCTAATGCATCTTTTAATTCATGCATCATAGTATATAAAGTCTTTTTAAAATTATCATCTACTTTAGTAAACGATGTACTTATACATGGAGCTGTTACACTTGAACCTTCAAAACAAGGTTCAACATTATCTCCTAAAATACATAATTTTGAAAATATTGCGTCATTTATAATAAAAAACTCTATACCTGTTTTATAATTTTTTGACCATTCTCCTTCTAAGGAATCTTCATCTAATTCCATAGAATGTGGTTTTCCCTGCTCAACAACAGCTTGAGCCTCTTCAAACTGCCCTGTCCACAAAAACCCAGTAGTCATTAAATATTCTCTAATAATAGAATTTCCAAAATCGTCTGTATCCTCAAATTTTTGAAACCAAATTTTAGCATTAGGAGCTACAAATCCATAAGGTTTTGTAAGACAATTAAAATGTATTCCATTTTCATCAATTACTACTTGATCCCCATGATCGCCAAAATCTTTTACATCTTGTTTAAAATAACCTACAATAGGACATCCAGGTAACGAATTAGCCATCTCTGTAGCTACTTCTTTACTTATATAGCTATGATTTCTATTTTCTCCCAAATACAAAACTTTAATTTCACATTCTGAAATTAAAGGATTATATGGAGAAACGTTTATAAATTCTGGACTATCTATCGTAGCTATACTCATTCTTGACATTTAGCTACCTCCAATTTAATCAACCTTGAGATTCTATATTTTTCATAGTTTTTTCACTTTTCTCATCATCAGCTTTTTCTTTTCTGCCCGCTTTCTTTTCTTCTCCATCTTCCGCAGTTTTTGCTTGGCTTAATGCTTCCACGTTCATAGTGCTAGACATTAAAGGCGGAATAAATAGATTTACTAAATCTAAAACGTCATTTTCAAAATAAGCATTAGCTAAAATTGAACTTTGAGATTGACCTAGAGCTATTTGCGGTAACATCTTAGAATAACCTAATTGAGTCTGTTCTTTATACAATTTAGCCATCTCTTTATAATTATAAATTGTTGTAGTTAAAATCTGTGCTTTATAGTATACTTTTTTTGGATTCTTATTAAAAGGTTTTAATAATGTATTTAAAAACCCTTCAAATTGAATTAATAAATTATACATGGAAGCTTCGTCATTCAAAATAGATTTTTCTAAGGCAATATTTCCATCTGTGTTAAATTGCATCTGAGAAACTCCAGCTTCATTATAAACTGCACGCTCAACCTTTTCCAATTCATCAACAGTAGTGGTGGAACTCTTATCAGCCATATCCGCAACTTCAACATCAGCAAAAGTAGTTAAAACATCTATCCCAATCGCTTTTCCTAACATTTTCACAGCGTTATTATGTAACTGTTGAGCTTCTTCTACATCAAAAATCAAATCTCCATTTTTATCAACAGGCATTTTCTGAATGATAATTTTTAATAGTTTTTGTTGCATTTTCTTTCTATCTAGCTCTTGTGCAGCATCTAGATCTATAATTGCGGGAATGACTGAAATAAAAGCCGGAAAGTCATCTCCATTCAAGTTAAATTTTATTACGTTATCAATGTTTAATAGATACCACCCAGATGTATCTCCAGCAAAATCAGCTTTTAATTTTCCTTCTTTGTAAAGAATATAAGCTTTCTTAAATTCCGCGGGAAACAGATTTAGCATTTTCATCTTTTGAGTTGTATCTCTAAATGCTTCATCAAAAAATCTCATATTAAACTCTACCGCAGGACGTCCATTAACACTAAATCTTGAACGGCAATATTTAGGCGGCAATTCTTGTATTACCATTCGATCTTTTTGGGGGATCAAATATCCATAATAACAGCCATTCTTAATAACTTTTAATGCAACTTCCCCAAAAAAACGTTTAGCCTCAAAGTTATCTAAATACATTAAAGCTTTATTAAATCCATCTAATACTTTTTCTGGCTTTAAATTATCTGAATTAATATAAGGAGTAATTAACCAATCATATCTATATAAATATGCCATATATCTACAAAGTCTATTATAAATACCACTAGTTTTATAAAAGAAATTAGATATATCTCTCATTGTTTCATAGTCTCCATTATTAATAGCTCGTAAAACTTCTTTTTTATCAGCTAACCTAGGATTGATTTTTTTTAGTTCTCCTAAGTTTACAATAGCGTCATCTAAAGTTTTTATCCCGACCTTGATTTTAGAAAAGTCTACTGCATTAAAAGATTGAGCATATATATCTTCTGTGGAGTCATTAATACTCATTTGGAACCCCTTCTTCTTTATTTCTGCTACTCTATTTATCAAGATATACACCTTAACCTTTCTAAGTATAGTATAACATAAAATACAATTTTATCTAATTTATTAAAATAAAAATTTTAATATCCTGCGGCAGTCATAATATAATCATAATCAAGTCTACCTTCATCCCAATAAGGAATGATTACAAGAGGAATATTGTGCTTAGCACAATATTCTCTCTTCTTCATATCATTATATTGTTGCTTCCGCAATCCAGAGATTCCACCAAATTTGCTCTTTGGTTCATAATGTTGAATACCCTGGAACTCTATTAAAAAATCTAATTCATTATTATCATCTAAAATCGCAAAATCAAATCTGAGGGGTCGACCGCTAGAACTTACAAGGTCAGAAAAAATATACTCTTCTTTAAAATTCAAACCTGATTCTTGAAGAATTTCTTCAATTTTTATTTCACCTCTACTTGCTCGCATAGCATTTCTCCCTTCTTTTTCATAATACTTTAAAAATACTTCCTCTTTTTTATAAACATTTGTCCATTTTGTTTTAGCTAAAGAACATAAAATCTGATATATTTCTACTTCGTCTCTTTTTCTTATGGTCTTCTTCCTGTTTTATATAGTACAGTCCATATATAAAAGCAGAAAACTTATCCTTTTTTATACCTCTTGAAGATTGTTTTAAAATAATATTAACTCCTTCATTTTCTTCAACTAGATTTAGCATTTGTTCTCTTAAAATCGTTGTTAAAACAAAAGGTTTTAAATATTCATTTCTTTTATCTGCATCCATATTCTGACCAACTTTTGATGACATTAGCTTAGCTTTAGCTTCAGACTCATCTTTCAAAAATTTAATTTTTCCGCTAGACATTTGAGTCTGAGTATATGAATAAGCTTCAGTATTAATTGGTGCATTTGCTTTAATTAAATATAAAGCATTATCTTCCACATCTCCGCCCTTAATTTTTCTATAAGGAGCAATAGCATCCTCTGATGTTCCTCCTTCAACTCCAAACGGCGGAAGGGTATCCCCTGTTTCAGGGTCAATCTGTGCCCTTGTCATGAAGTCGATGAGTCCAATACCCAAGCCATTTGCATCAATCGAAATAATTTTAGCTTTGTACTTATAATATAATTTCTTTAAATTGATTGCCTGAGTTTCAAAATGCTCTGCTTCATAAGTATAGATATTAACCAAACTCTTTAAAGCTGCTCCTTGCGGTTGAGGGGTAACTTTGAATATACAAGCTTCAGTTGTACAGCCTATACGTCCGACGTCCACCCCTATAACATAATAAGCTGATTTACTACTTCTTCCGCTATATTCGTATTCTGGTTGGGATAACACTCTATACCTATCAAACTTTTCAGAAGAATAAAATGCATTTTCTGCATCTCCGCTCCATTTAGAACGATATTCCCTATCAAAAGAATCTTCTTTAAATGTGCCTTGTAATTTGAGTTGCTCTACAAAATCTTCATCCAAAAGACCTTCTGCAACAGGCGTTTCATAGGTTCCACCCATAATCATAACTTTATCAGGTTCAATCATTGACTGAACCAAAAGCTCCATCAGTTTATCATATGCAAATGAATTCTTCCACCCAGCTGTTGTAATATATATTTGACTTTTATTAATTATTTCTTCTTTATGTCTAGTTCCATCTGGTAATAATCTATCAACATTTGTCGTAGGAATTATTATTTCATTTAATATATCTCCGTCTATAAGAACACATTCTTCCATTAAACCACCTGTCCTACGCTGGCCTCTAGAAGATTGTTTCGCAGCTAATATATTAATAGAAGAATCATTTTTAAAGATATAATTAACATCGTCTTTTGATTTCTTAGAAGCTCCTCTTGACCAATCTAATTCATTATTAAGGGCGGGAATGAGCTTACATATTTCTTCAATCTTTGCTATGGTAATACTAGCAGCTTGTTCTTTCCCGCCAGTAGTAACAAATAAATGTGAGTTAGGATAGAGAATACATCTTAACATAAGAATCATCATAGATAAGAATGATTTACTATACGCACGTGGAAAAGTGGCATACACATATCTATGCCGCATTGTAATTCTTAAGAATATTCTCTGGTAAAAAAAGAATTTAAAAGTACTCTCAGGACCTTTCATAAAGTCTACTAAAAGATCTGGATATTCTCTATAATAAGCGATTAGTTTTCTTAAATGAGGAAGTTGAGCTTTCAGTCTTTCTTCTGACATGCCCTGCTTCTTAAGGGTTCTAGATTCAGATAAATCTAATAAACCTTTTAAACTCATATAAAGTCTTCATCCTCTCCTATATAAATTTTTTCATCATTTTCTTTTTCTTTTGCAATATTATCAAAATAAGTTTGATAATCTCTATCTTTTAATTCTATTTGATTATAGCCTTTTTCTTTAGCTTCTTCTCTATCTTTCTTCATCGCATCCGCATTTTCTCTCTGCTTAATATAATTTTCTATCTGTTGAGCAAGGGATTTATCATCATAAATCAATGATCTCGTATACTCTTTTAAATCCATGATAACCTTATCTACTATATCATTTGGAGCCTCTATCTTCATTCTTGGAATCTGACCGCCATTTTTTTCACAATAGGCAACCATCTCTCCAATACAGTCTACAAAATCACTTTTTACTTCTTTATTTTGTGCGGCTGTAAATTTTGCGGATTTACGCAATGAATCGTATACTCTGGATAATTTCTGGTATCCATCCATGTCACCGCAATCGATCGCCTGATTCATCTTTAAATAGGTTTTACAAATAAGAATTAAAGTTCCTGTAGTATCTGAATCTTGAATATCAAAAGAACTAGTCATCTCTTCATATTTTTTCTCTAATTCAACCCACTCATTTGGTTTGTATAAACGTCCCCATTTCATAGCTAAGTAAATCTTATCTTCTTGAGTTAATTCCGCGGCGGGATCAATTAATTCATCCTCGCTTATAAAATTATTTTCATCATAAAAATTGTCAGTTCCAATCTCATTCTTAGGAGCTTTTACCGCCAATTCCGCGTTCTGAGTAGGGGTAGAAACCATTGTTTTGTATTCAGCTTCAGAAATTTCCCCTTTTTCAAGCTGTTGCTTCATACTCTCTTCAAATTTTTTCTGTTGTTCGAGATCCTCTTGAGTCTTTTTTTCTTTTTCTTGAGCAATCTTTTCTGTATCTGCCCAACTATAATTTTTCCACTGTTTTAGCCGCATTTTAGAAAGATATTTTCCAAATACTGACATCCCATTCATTTTATAAGGATCTTTTGCATAGGCTTTATCCCTTAAAATATTCCATTCTTCTGGAACATATGGAACATCCATCTTTTCTAATGCCCATAGGAAAGTATTAGGTTCAAAATTATTTATATGCATAGTTAAACATTTTTTACATAATTCTGTTTTTTTACCATTTTTATATGTATAAAAATTTATTTCATCCATTGATTTTCCGCATTTGTTGCAAGTATAATTCATTATTAGCCTCCTTTACTTATTTTTCTTATTTCGACAACATTTACATATACTGTAAAAATGATCTTTGCTTGTCTTATTCTTTGAAAAAAATTTATTATGAGCTAATTTGATTTCCCCACAGCGGGAACATTTTTTCCATTTTCCCTTCTTCTGAGTCGTATAATACCAAATTAAGTAGTCTTCCTGAGCTTGCTCTGACAATAGCTTAGGTATCTTATTCCGCCACAAAGATGATATATATTCCACTGAATGTTTTACATTATGCTTTTGATTCAATAGGCTTTGAATTTCAAGATTTTGTTTTCCATCTATTTTATAAATCAAGAGGTCATAATACATTGGATAGCTGTCTCTTAAAGTCTTTTCTATTAATGTATCTAAATCTTCCATTAAAAAGTATGAATCACTATAGAATTTTCCCCATGCATCTTCTTTTAGGCGGGAATAGTTACATAATAACGCAGATACGTGCTTAGGATTAAAAAAAGAAACTAAGCTATTATCTTCAATTTCATCATCTCCGCTAATAGAAACATTTTCATCAAAATCAATTTTGCTAAAACTTTTAATTGCGTTCATACAATAAATTGGCGGCTTATATGCACTTCTAATTACATATTGATCTTGTCTCATAGCAATAAGTTGCTTTTTTAATAAAAATTTCTTTTTACCAACTGCTTTTTTCTCAGCTTTTTCAACTTCCGCAATCGCGTCTACAAGTTGTTTTAACTCGGGGATTTCCGCAATATCTTGTTGAGTTATTTGAAATTTAGGTGTAAAGATAATATTCTTATCATTAGCAATCATATTATAAATGCCATCTTCGCCATTCTCTAAGCGACCAACTAATCCTTCAAAAGAAGTTTCTCTTTTGTTAACTGTGACCATGTGATTATCAGTTAATATTTGCTTTTGTTTCCGCTCTTGTTTATCCATAGCAAAAATAATGTAATCTGACAATATTTCTAAATATCTAGGTGTTAATTGCTCAGAAGGAGTATTATTTATAATTTTTTTAACTAATTCATTCCGCTCTTCAGGAGTCTCTAAAGAATAATCTAATTTAATAGTAGTTTGTATATTTTCTTCTTTGATTTGTTTTTCTGTTGTTTTTTCTTCTTCTAAAATATTCTCCTCAAAAGCTTCATCTTCTATTATTATTGGTGTCATAATTTCTCCTTTCTAATTTACAATTATATTATACCACAAAAAAATTTTTTTGTCAAATTTGATTAAAGCACTTTAATTGGATTTTTTAAAAAATTTTTGTTATAATTATTTTATAAATAAAACAAGAGGAAAAAGAGATGAGAATTAGTATTCTTGGAAGTCGCGGTTTCGCGGATAATCGCCTAGTCTCCGCAGCTATGGAAGATTTTATCTGTGAAACGCAGTGTTACTTGTTTACTGTTGTTTGCGGGAATACGGAGAAGAAGCTCTCGGAGTCTATTGGAAAAATATGGGCAGAAAATAATGGTGCTCCTATTGAATATATATTTGATCGCAATATAGATAAATTAATTCAGAAAATGGTAGATAATATTGATTTTGCTATACTTTTTTATGATGGAAAAGACGCAATAATTAGAAAGATTATTATGAAAATGAAAATGAGCGGAAAACATGGTAAAGTAATTAAAATAGTAAAATAGGAGGAAAATAATATGAGTAATATGACTATGAATAACGAAACAGGGAAAGCAAAGAAAACAGTTGCAGTTGCAGTTGCAGGATTGGTTCCGCGTGAAACTTTTAGATTAGAAATAATCAATACTAGGAGACATGAAATCATGGATGCTATAGAAAGATACGCTAAAGCGGAAATGGTAATTCCAATCGCTTGGATTCAAGAATTAAAATATTATGAACAGGCAAACGCGATGTTTTAGATGATTACTAAGCTTTTAAACGTATTTCGGAGATTAACTTGACACTCACGCATTTTTTAAAGAAGAAGAAGAAGAAAATTTTTTAATATTTAGAATCCTTAAAGTTTTTATTTTAGATTCTTAGATTCTAAAATTTTTGGAAGGAGAATTATTTCAATTTTTTCTTCTTCATTTTCTTCAATTTTTAGATTTAAAAATTTTTTTGGAGAGAGAATTGTGGAGAACACTATCTTTTTATAAAAGTAAAAAATTTTAATCCTTTAATATAGCCCGGGTATTATGTTTGGGTATGGTCTGTAGATTGGTCTTTTCTTTTGAGTAAGAAGCAACAAAACACCGCCTAACAAATAATTTTTCAAATCATTTTCCAAAGAGGATATGTTTTTTGTTCAGAAGGATTTTGAACACATTATTTTAAATAAAGAGGAGAAAGAGTTAAACTAATAAAATAAATTCTTTAAATAATTAAAATAAAGCAAGAAGATTAGAATTTTATTGGCTATTGGTAGCTTGCCATCTACCATCGGAGCGTATACTTTCGCAACGCTCCGAGAAGCCTGTCAATAGACAAAATGCACAAATTTTTGGCTAAATTTTTGTAAAAAATGCACAAAGATATTTTCCTAAAATGAGTTTGTCAATAGGTAAAATTGCACAAAAATGCAAGGAAAATTTTGTGCATTATGTCTATTGACAAGTCCTGTCAATGGTAAAAGTATACAAAAATATAATTTGATTTTTGTACAAAATGTCAATAGACAAGAAATGTCAATGGTCAATCTGCACGAAAATCAAAAGAAAAAATTGTGTAAAATGTCTATTGACAGAATGAGCTAAAGGTGTTATAATGAGAGATTAAGCTTAAGATAAAGGAAAGATAATAATAATAATAATAATAACAGTATAATAATATTATACTATAACAATACATACAAAGTATAAGTATAATAATATTTTATATTATGTAATTACTTTTATAGAAGTGTTACAATAATAATAATAGTGTATTCAACGTAAGACTCTTGTCTTATAATAGTTATAATAGAATAACATAATAGTATAATAAGAAAGATATGCTTAAATAAATATTAAGTAAAACAATGCAATAACTGATATATTATATTTTATTTTATAATTTAATTTATAAAATTTATAAAAGGATATAAATATAAAATATGTAAAGCTAACTAGCAATGTGAATAAATATACATAAATAAATATGCATTAAGACGAATAAAAATACTATAAATAAACGCTTGACAATGGTATAATAAGGTAGTATAATAATACTTGAAAAGAGAGGTGATAAGAAGATGATAACAATTCAATGCACTTTGTTTAGTGTAACCAATAAGTACAGACCAATAAGTACTTTATTAGAAATTGAGAGTATCAAATATTACAACACTCATAAGCAAGAGGTACAGCAAAGAGCTATTGATAAAATAGTAGTACAACGTAAAACAGAACGTTGGTGTTTAAAAAGAGACGGATATACTAGAATGAAAATTAGAATGTATGACAAAAAGAAGATTGAAAAAGAAGCAAAAGAAAGATACGAAAAGATTAAGAAAGAAAGAGGTTGGAGTTAGATATGATGAAAAAGGTGATTTTAGGATTAGCAGTAAGTGCAGTTTTAAGTAGTATTTGCGGTTTTGGTAGCTTTACTAAGTATACAAGAGAAGCTAAAGTGATTAGCTCTTTTAATGATGAGGTGGTGGTTATGGATAGCTACGGACATGTTTGGAGTTTCTATGGAGACGGTTTTAAAGCAAAAGATAGAGTTAAATTATACATGGATTCTTTAGGGACTGACAACGTGACAGATGATATTATTACAAATGCAGAGATAATAGGATAGCGGGGAAGCGGGAAAAGGGCGGAATAAGTTCAGCCCTTTTCTTTGCTTGTTTAGATAAAGTATCTTTTTTGATTTTTATTAAAAAATTTGATATAATAATAATGTAAAGAAAATAAAATATTTAAAAAGGAGATAAGAAAGAACCGATGAAAAAAGTCAATCTTAATGAATTGGCGGCTTTACAGTTGGTATTTGAATTTGAATTTATTTCAGTACCAGAACTACTGACAGCCGCTATGAATGACTTTTCTAAAGGTACTAGCATAAAAGATAAAGAAAACGCTGATTTATGCTACAAGGCTTTAGAATCATTCCTTAAATAAAAAAGGGACTCCCGAACTTGATAGTTCTGGAGTCGGTTCGCCTATAATCTCCTTAAGTTCAGGTTTTTCCAGCGGAAATCCGCATAAAAAAATCTTTAGAAAATTTTCCTAAAATGCTTGACAAAAGCAAAGAAATATAGTATCATAGTATTATCAAATGAAAGAGAGGTAAAGGGATATGACAATGTTACTGACAACTCGAAAAGCATTTGAAACTGTAAAAAAATACTTAAAAGATAATCAATACATTTTTTCAGTAGAAAAAAATACAAACGGTTATCTGGTAAAAATTTCTTAATGGAGGGCTTAAATATGTTAGATTTAGGATTATTTTTAGGAAGTAAAAAATTGATGCTTGTAGACACTGAGACAGGCGAGATTTACGCTGAAACAATAGAAGAAATTAACGCTTTTTTGAAAGAGCATGAAAATAACTATTTATTAAGATTATTAAGATAAAAATAAAAAAACAAGAATAAAACAAAAGTAAAAGGAAGATAAAAAATCTTCCTTTTTTATAATTTTTTATAAAAGGGGATTGACAAAATAATTTTAATATGGTATTATAAAGATAGTTAAAAGGAAGGAGAAAAAAATAATATGATAACTAAAAAACTTAAAAAGATATTTCTTGCAATTCCGATGGAAACCACGGCTTTTACTACAACTTGTTATCATTGTCCGCTAAAATGGGATTGTAAAAAGTGGCTTTATGCTAAGTATAACGTAAATAATAAGTTATGTAATGCCACAGATGAAAGTATCTTTAAAGAAATTAAATAAGAAAGAGAGGTAATTAAAATGAAAATCAACTATGATAAAAAAGCAACAGAAATTTGCATCAATGACTTGACAATAGGAAAAACTTTTTTCAGTATTAGTCAAAGAGGTGGTATTGATGAAATCGGGTTGTACATGATTATTGATAGGAATAGCGGTTTTTTCTTGGAAAGACAAAAAGGTAGATTCATTGCGGTTAATCTTGCTACGGGATATATGAAAGCTTTTATGGCATCTGAGAAAGTAGTACCTGTCGAAGCTGAGGTTATCCTTCCAAAATAAAAAATAAAATAGGTCTTGACAAAAGTCAATAGATACTGTATAATAAATATAGAAAATAAAGAAAGAGGTTGATAAAAATGAAAGAAGTTTATGATTATAGATTCAAGTACAGAATAGAGGGTCGAAAAAACTTTGTTGATACAAGTATCTGGGAACACGTAAGATACCTTACCCCAGAAGAAGCAGAAGCAAAGACAAGGAACTTTACAATCAACACTTTTGACGAACTGATTAATTTAGTTGAAAAAGGTTTATTTATAAATGCTGAAATTTCAAAAAATTTCTTTAAAAAAAGAGTTGTTCGATTAAGCAATGTAGAAGATTCTTTATCAACAGCTATTACAGAAAAAAAATTTAAACCTATTGAAGTACGTTGTGTGTATAACAAAATGAACGTTTCAATGAAAGACATTGCGAAAATGCTTGACTCTGATAGTTTTTGTGAATATTTGAAAGACAGAGGAATAACAAAAATTTGAGAAAAAATAAAATAGGTCTTGACTTTTGTTAAGACCTATAGTATAATAACATTATCAAATGAAAGAGAGAGGTTGATAAAAATGACAGTAGAAAAAAGTGATGATAAGAGTTATCCTTATACAATTAAAGGCGGTTGGGGTGATAAAGTTTATTGCAGTCTTGAAGATTTGAAGGATATTAAAAACCAAATCAATAGAATTTTAAAAGAGGAAAAAGGCTTGACAAAAACCGAAAAATGTGATATTATAAATATAGTTAAGAGAGATAGTAATAATAAATAAATAAAGAAAGAAGGAATTAAAAAATGATTAGAACAATTTTAGTAACGATTCTTATGACAATATTCGTTGGCGGATTTATGGTAAACATCTTTTATGAAAATGGAAATCGAATCATTAAAACAGTAATTGGCATTATCTTAGCTCTTTTAATAGGATGCACTTTTACATGGCTAATTAAAATTGAACAATCATCCGATAAAGTAAATTGGAACAATGGCTACTGTGTAGAGTGCGGAAATAAATGGAGATTTGCAAACGCAGACTATATAAAAAATGTCGGAACAATTTACTATTGGACTTGTGACAACTGCGGTAAAGTAATTGAATTACATAGTAATTTTAAACAAAAAAAGTAAAAAAAATATCACAAAAACTTGACAAAATCAAGCTTTTGTGATAATATAAAAACAGTCAAAGACAACAGTAAAAAAAGAAATGACGGACAATGTGATTAAAGCAAGAGGCTTTGAAGATGAACTGACAATCTGGTTTTGTAAATTAGCAGAAAGTGAAGTTTCAAATACAACAGTAGAACTTGCTTACGCAGTAGTAATAAAATAATAGTAAAAGTCGCATGAGTTTTAAAAACTCATGCGACAAAGAAAAAAGAAAAAGATAGTAAAAATGAGAAAAAGCAATTAAACATTTAAAAAATGTAGTTGACAAGTAGCCGACTTTATAGTATAATAACATTATCAAATGAAAGAGAGGAAAGCAATAATGACAAGAACAGAGATGATGGATAATGTAATTAAAGTAAAAGGGTTTGAAAATGATACAGTGATTATGTTCTGTAAAATAGCAGAAAATCAAAATATTTCAAAAGAAATAGTAGAGATTGCTTATGAAACAATAATGAAACGAGAAAATAAAAAGTTTCATGGACTTAATAATAATTAAGTCCATGAAATTCACAACTCACAACTCTAAAAAAAGGAAAAAATAAATGAGAGAAGAAAAAGCCCCAACAGATGAAGAATTTAGAAGAGATTTGAATGGTCTAATTGGTTTTCTTATAATCGGAATGATTCTAGCAACTATAACACATTTTCCGCGACTTGTCAACCCCTTTTAAAAAATTTTTTTATTTTCGTCATTTTGCATAAAAATAAAATTCAGCATTTTGCACAAATTTTATTTTCGTCATTTTGCATAAAAAAACAAAAGCCTAAATTATATAGGCTTTATCATTACTCTTATTAAGTTATTTAGTATTACATTTACATTTTGCTTCTGTAATAATTTCTGTCTGATTAATTTCTGTATTGCTATTGTTATTAAAAAAATGGTCTGAGCCTTTTGCTAAAAAAACTATTATAGTTGCTAGAATCATTCCGATTATAAGAAAACCAATTAGACCATTCAAATCTCTTCTAAATTCTTCATCTGTTGGGGCTTTTTCTTCTCTCATTTATTTTTTCCTTTTTTTAGAGTTGTGAGTTGTGAATTTCATGGACTTAATTATTATTAAGTCCATGAAACTTTTTATTTTCTCGTTTCATTATTGTTTCATAAGCAATCTCTACTATTTCTTTTGAAATATTTTGATTTTCTGCTATTTTACAGAACATAATCACTGTATCATTTTCAAACCCTTTTACTTTAATTACATTATCCATCATCTCTGTTCTTGTCATTATTGCTTTCCTCTCTTTCATTTGATAATGTTATTATACTATAAAGTCGGCTACTTGTCAACTACATTTTTTAAATGTTTAATTGCTTTTTCTCATTTTTACTATCTTTTTCTTTTTTCTTTGTCGCATGAGTTTTTAAAACTCATGCGACTTTTACTATTATTTTATTACTACTGCGTAAGCAAGTTCTACTGTTGTATTTGAAACTTCACTTTCTGCTAATTTACAAAACCAGATTGTCAGTTCATCTTCAAAGCCTCTTGCTTTAATCACATTGTCCGTCATTTCTTTTTTTACTGTTGTCTTTGACTGTTTTTATATTATCACAAAAGCTTGATTTTGTCAAGTTTTTGTGATATTTTTTTTACTTTTTTTGTTTAAAATTACTATGTAATTCAATTACTTTACCGCAGTTGTCACAAGTCCAATAGTAAATTGTTCCGACATTTTTTATATAGTCTGCGTTTGCAAATCTCCATTTATTTCCGCACTCTACACAGTAGCCATTGTTCCAATTTACTTTATCGGATGATTGTTCAATTTTAATTAGCCATGTAAAAGTGCATCCTATTAAAAGAGCTAAGATAATGCCAATTACTGTTTTAATGATTCGATTTCCATTTTCATAAAAGATGTTTACCATAAATCCGCCAACGAATATTGTCATAAGAATCGTTACTAAAATTGTTCTAATCATTTTTTAATTCCTTCTTTCTTTATTTATTTATTATTACTATCTCTCTTAACTATATTTATAATATCACATTTTTCGGTTTTTGTCAAGCCTTTTTCCTCTTTTAAAATTCTATTGATTTGGTTTTTAATATCCTTCAAATCTTCAAGACTGCAATAAACTTTATCACCCCAACCGCCTTTAATTGTATAAGGATAACTCTTATCATCACTTTTTTCTACTGTCATTTTTATCAACCTCTCTCTTTCATTTGATAATGTTATTATACTATAGGTCTTAACAAAAGTCAAGACCTATTTTATTTTTTCTCAAATTTTTGTTATTCCTCTGTCTTTCAAATATTCACAAAAACTATCAGAGTCAAGCATTTTCGCAATGTCTTTCATTGAAACGTTCATTTTGTTATACACACAACGTACTTCAATAGGTTTAAATTTTTTTTCTGTAATAGCTGTTGATAAAGAATCTTCTACATTGCTTAATCGAACAACTCTTTTTTTAAAGAAATTTTTTGAAATTTCAGCATTTATAAATAAACCTTTTTCAACTAAATTAATCAGTTCGTCAAAAGTGTTGATTGTAAAGTTCCTTGTCTTTGCTTCTGCTTCTTCTGGGGTAAGGTATCTTACGTGTTCCCAGATACTTGTATCAACAAAGTTTTTTCGACCCTCTATTCTGTACTTGAATCTATAATCATAAACTTCTTTCATTTTTATCAACCTCTTTCTTTATTTTCTATATTTATTATACAGTATCTATTGACTTTTGTCAAGACCTATTTTATTTTTTATTTTGGAAGGATAACCTCAGCTTCGACAGGTACTACTTTCTCAGATGCCATAAAAGCTTTCATATATCCCGTAGCAAGATTAACCGCAATGAATCTACCTTTTTGTCTTTCCAAGAAAAAACCGCTATTCCTATCAATAATCATGTACAACCCGATTTCATCAATACCACCTCTTTGACTAATACTGAAAAAAGTTTTTCCTATTGTCAAGTCATTGATGCAAATTTCTGTTGCTTTTTTATCATAGTTGATTTTCATTTTAATTACCTCTCTTTCTTATTTAATTTCTTTAAAGATACTTTCATCTGTGGCATTACATAACTTATTATTTACGTTATACTTAGCATAAAGCCACTTTTTACAATCCCATTTTAGCGGACAATGATAACAAGTTGTAGTAAAAGCCGTGGTTTCCATCGGAATTGCAAGAAATATCTTTTTAAGTTTTTTAGTTATCATATTATTTTTTTCTCCTTCCTTTTAACTATCTTTATAATACCATATTAAAATTATTTTGTCAATCCCCTTTTATAAAAAATTATAAAAAAGGAAGATTTTTTATCTTCCTTTTACTTTTGTTTTATTCTTGTTTTTTTATTTTTATCTTAATAATCTTAATAAATAGTTATTTTCATGCTCTTTCAAAAAAGCGTTAATTTCTTCTATTGTTTCAGCGTAAATCTCGCCTGTCTCAGTGTCTACAAGCATCAATTTTTTACTTCCTAAAAATAATCCTAAATCTAACATATTTAAGCCCTCCATTAAGAAATTTTTACCAGATAACCGTTTGTATTTTTTTCTACTGAAAAAATGTATTGATTATCTTTTAAGTATTTTTTTACAGTTTCAAATGCTTTTCGAGTTGTCAGTAACATTGTCATATCCCTTTACCTCTCTTTCATTTGATAATACTATGATACTATATTTCTTTGCTTTTGTCAAGCATTTTAGGAAAATTTTCTAAAGATTTTTTTATGCGGATTTCCGCTGGAAAAACCTGAACTTAAGGAGATTATAGGCGAACCGACTCCAGAACTATCAAGTTCGGGAGTCCCTTTTTTATTTAAGGAATGATTCTAAAGCCTTGTAGCATAAATCAGCGTTTTCTTTATCTTTTATGCTAGTACCTTTAGAAAAGTCATTCATAGCGGCTGTCAGTAGTTCTGGTACTGAAATAAATTCAAATTCAAATACCAACTGTAAAGCCGCCAATTCATTAAGATTGACTTTTTTCATCGGTTCTTTCTTATCTCCTTTTTAAATATTTTATTTTCTTTACATTATTATTATATCAAATTTTTTAATAAAAATCAAAAAAGATACTTTATCTAAACAAGCAAAGAAAAGGGCTGAACTTATTCCGCCCTTTTCCCGCTTCCCCGCTATCCTATTATCTCTGCATTTGTAATAATATCATCTGTCACGTTGTCAGTCCCTAAAGAATCCATGTATAATTTAACTCTATCTTTTGCTTTAAAACCGTCTCCATAGAAACTCCAAACATGTCCGTAGCTATCCATAACCACCACCTCATCATTAAAAGAGCTAATCACTTTAGCTTCTCTTGTATACTTAGTAAAGCTACCAAAACCGCAAATACTACTTAAAACTGCACTTACTGCTAATCCTAAAATCACCTTTTTCATCATATCTAACTCCAACCTCTTTCTTTCTTAATCTTTTCGTATCTTTCTTTTGCTTCTTTTTCAATCTTCTTTTTGTCATACATTCTAATTTTCATTCTAGTATATCCGTCTCTTTTTAAACACCAACGTTCTGTTTTACGTTGTACTACTATTTTATCAATAGCTCTTTGCTGTACCTCTTGCTTATGAGTGTTGTAATATTTGATACTCTCAATTTCTAATAAAGTACTTATTGGTCTGTACTTATTGGTTACACTAAACAAAGTGCATTGAATTGTTATCATCTTCTTATCACCTCTCTTTTCAAGTATTATTATACTACCTTATTATACCATTGTCAAGCGTTTATTTATAGTATTTTTATTCGTCTTAATGCATATTTATTTATGTATATTTATTCACATTGCTAGTTAGCTTTACATATTTTATATTTATATCCTTTTATAAATTTTATAAATTAAATTATAAAATAAAATATAATATATCAGTTATTGCATTGTTTTACTTAATATTTATTTAAGCATATCTTTCTTATTATACTATTATGTTATTCTATTATAACTATTATAAGACAAGAGTCTTACGTTGAATACACTATTATTATTATTGTAACACTTCTATAAAAGTAATTACATAATATAAAATATTATTATACTTATACTTTGTATGTATTGTTATAGTATAATATTATTATACTGTTATTATTATTATTATTATTATCTTTCCTTTATCTTAAGCTTAATCTCTCATTATAACACCTTTAGCTCATTCTGTCAATAGACATTTTACACAATTTTTTCTTTTGATTTTCGTGCAGATTGACCATTGACATTTCTTGTCTATTGACATTTTGTACAAAAATCAAATTATATTTTTGTATACTTTTACCATTGACAGGACTTGTCAATAGACATAATGCACAAAATTTTCCTTGCATTTTTGTGCAATTTTACCTATTGACAAACTCATTTTAGGAAAATATCTTTGTGCATTTTTTACAAAAATTTAGCCAAAAATTTGTGCATTTTGTCTATTGACAGGCTTCTCGGAGCGTTGCGAAAGTATACGCTCCGATGGTAGATGGCAAGCTACCAATAGCCAATAAAATTCTAATCTTCTTGCTTTATTTTAATTATTTAAAGAATTTATTTTATTAGTTTAACTCTTTCTCCTCTTTATTTAAAATAATGTGTTCAAAATCCTTCTGAACAAAAAACATATCCTCTTTGGAAAATGATTTGAAAAATTATTTGTTAGGCGGTGTTTTGTTGCTTCTTACTCAAAAGAAAAGACCAATCTACAGACCATACCCAAACATAATACCCGGGCTATATTAAAGGATTAAAATTTTTTACTTTTATAAAAAGATAGTGTTCTCCACAATTCTCTCTCCAAAAAAATTTTTAAATCTAAAAATTGAAGAAAATGAAGAAGAAAAAATTGAAATAATTCTCCTTCCAAAAATTTTAGAATCTAAGAATCTAAAATAAAAACTTTAAGGATTCTAAATATTAAAAAATTTTCTTCTTCTTCTTCTTTAAAAAATGCGTGAGTGTCAAGTTAATCTCCGAAATACGTTTAAAAGCTTAGTAATCATCTAAAACATCGCGTTTGCCTGTTCATAATATTTTAATTCTTGAATCCAAGCGATTGGAATTACCATTTCCGCTTTAGCGTATCTTTCTATAGCATCCATGATTTCATGTCTCCTAGTATTGATTATTTCTAATCTAAAAGTTTCACGCGGAACCAATCCTGCAACTGCAACTGCAACTGTTTTCTTTGCTTTCCCTGTTTCGTTATTCATAGTCATATTACTCATATTATTTTCCTCCTATTTTACTATTTTAATTACTTTACCATGTTTTCCGCTCATTTTCATTTTCATAATAATCTTTCTAATTATTGCGTCTTTTCCATCATAAAAAAGTATAGCAAAATCAATATTATCTACCATTTTCTGAATTAATTTATCTATATTGCGATCAAATATATATTCAATAGGAGCACCATTATTTTCTGCCCATATTTTTCCAATAGACTCCGAGAGCTTCTTCTCCGTATTCCCGCAAACAACAGTAAACAAGTAACACTGCGTTTCACAGATAAAATCTTCCATAGCTGCGGAGACTAGGCGATTATCCGCGAAACCGCGACTTCCAAGAATACTAATTCTCATCTCTTTTTCCTCTTGTTTTATTTATAAAATAATTATAACAAAAATTTTTTAAAAAATCCAATTAAAGTGCTTTAATCAAATTTGACAAAAAAATTTTTTTGTGGTATAATATAATTGTAAATTAGAAAGGAGAAATTATGACACCAATAATAATAGAAGATGAAGCTTTTGAGGAGAATATTTTAGAAGAAGAAAAAACAACAGAAAAACAAATCAAAGAAGAAAATATACAAACTACTATTAAATTAGATTATTCTTTAGAGACTCCTGAAGAGCGGAATGAATTAGTTAAAAAAATTATAAATAATACTCCTTCTGAGCAATTAACACCTAGATATTTAGAAATATTGTCAGATTACATTATTTTTGCTATGGATAAACAAGAGCGGAAACAAAAGCAAATATTAACTGATAATCACATGGTCACAGTTAACAAAAGAGAAACTTCTTTTGAAGGATTAGTTGGTCGCTTAGAGAATGGCGAAGATGGCATTTATAATATGATTGCTAATGATAAGAATATTATCTTTACACCTAAATTTCAAATAACTCAACAAGATATTGCGGAAATCCCCGAGTTAAAACAACTTGTAGACGCGATTGCGGAAGTTGAAAAAGCTGAGAAAAAAGCAGTTGGTAAAAAGAAATTTTTATTAAAAAAGCAACTTATTGCTATGAGACAAGATCAATATGTAATTAGAAGTGCATATAAGCCGCCAATTTATTGTATGAACGCAATTAAAAGTTTTAGCAAAATTGATTTTGATGAAAATGTTTCTATTAGCGGAGATGATGAAATTGAAGATAATAGCTTAGTTTCTTTTTTTAATCCTAAGCACGTATCTGCGTTATTATGTAACTATTCCCGCCTAAAAGAAGATGCATGGGGAAAATTCTATAGTGATTCATACTTTTTAATGGAAGATTTAGATACATTAATAGAAAAGACTTTAAGAGACAGCTATCCAATGTATTATGACCTCTTGATTTATAAAATAGATGGAAAACAAAATCTTGAAATTCAAAGCCTATTGAATCAAAAGCATAATGTAAAACATTCAGTGGAATATATATCATCTTTGTGGCGGAATAAGATACCTAAGCTATTGTCAGAGCAAGCTCAGGAAGACTACTTAATTTGGTATTATACGACTCAGAAGAAGGGAAAATGGAAAAAATGTTCCCGCTGTGGGGAAATCAAATTAGCTCATAATAAATTTTTTTCAAAGAATAAGACAAGCAAAGATCATTTTTACAGTATATGTAAATGTTGTCGAAATAAGAAAAATAAGTAAAGGAGGCTAATAATGAATTATACTTGCAACAAATGCGGAAAATCAATGGATGAAATAAATTTTTATACATATAAAAATGGTAAAAAAACAGAATTATGTAAAAAATGTTTAACTATGCATATAAATAATTTTGAACCTAATACTTTCCTATGGGCATTAGAAAAGATGGATGTTCCATATGTTCCAGAAGAATGGAATATTTTAAGGGATAAAGCCTATGCAAAAGATCCTTATAAAATGAATGGGATGTCAGTATTTGGAAAATATCTTTCTAAAATGCGGCTAAAACAGTGGAAAAATTATAGTTGGGCAGATACAGAAAAGATTGCTCAAGAAAAAGAAAAAAAGACTCAAGAGGATCTCGAACAACAGAAAAAATTTGAAGAGAGTATGAAGCAACAGCTTGAAAAAGGGGAAATTTCTGAAGCTGAATACAAAACAATGGTTTCTACCCCTACTCAGAACGCGGAATTGGCGGTAAAAGCTCCTAAGAATGAGATTGGAACTGACAATTTTTATGATGAAAATAATTTTATAAGCGAGGATGAATTAATTGATCCCGCCGCGGAATTAACTCAAGAAGATAAGATTTACTTAGCTATGAAATGGGGACGTTTATACAAACCAAATGAGTGGGTTGAATTAGAGAAAAAATATGAAGAGATGACTAGTTCTTTTGATATTCAAGATTCAGATACTACAGGAACTTTAATTCTTATTTGTAAAACCTATTTAAAGATGAATCAGGCGATCGATTGCGGTGACATGGATGGATACCAGAAATTATCCAGAGTATACGATTCATTGCGTAAATCCGCAAAATTTACAGCCGCACAAAATAAAGAAGTAAAAAGTGATTTTGTAGACTGTATTGGAGAGATGGTTGCCTATTGTGAAAAAAATGGCGGTCAGATTCCAAGAATGAAGATAGAGGCTCCAAATGATATAGTAGATAAGGTTATCATGGATTTAAAAGAGTATACGAGATCATTGATTTATGATGATAAATCCCTTGCTCAACAGATAGAAAATTATATTAAGCAGAGAGAAAATGCGGATGCGATGAAGAAAGATAGAGAAGAAGCTAAAGAAAAAGGCTATAATCAAATAGAATTAAAAGATAGAGATTATCAAACTTATTTTGATAATATTGCAAAAGAAAAAGAAAATGATGAAAAAATTTATATAGGAGAGGATGAAGACTTTATATGAGTTTAAAAGGTTTATTAGATTTATCTGAATCTAGAACCCTTAAGAAGCAGGGCATGTCAGAAGAAAGACTGAAAGCTCAACTTCCTCATTTAAGAAAACTAATCGCTTATTATAGAGAATATCCAGATCTTTTAGTAGACTTTATGAAAGGTCCTGAGAGTACTTTTAAATTCTTTTTTTACCAGAGAATATTCTTAAGAATTACAATGCGGCATAGATATGTGTATGCCACTTTTCCACGTGCGTATAGTAAATCATTCTTATCTATGATGATTCTTATGTTAAGATGTATTCTCTATCCTAACTCACATTTATTTGTTACTACTGGCGGGAAAGAACAAGCTGCTAGTATTACCATAGCAAAGATTGAAGAAATATGTAAGCTCATTCCCGCCCTTAATAATGAATTAGATTGGTCAAGAGGAGCTTCTAAGAAATCAAAAGACGATGTTAATTATATCTTTAAAAATGATTCTTCTATTAATATATTAGCTGCGAAACAATCTTCTAGAGGCCAGCGTAGGACAGGTGGTTTAATGGAAGAATGTGTTCTTATAGACGGAGATATATTAAATGAAATAATAATTCCTACGACAAATGTTGATAGATTATTACCAGATGGAACTAGACATAAAGAAGAAATAATTAATAAAAGTCAAATATATATTACAACAGCTGGGTGGAAGAATTCATTTGCATATGATAAACTGATGGAGCTTTTGGTTCAGTCAATGATTGAACCTGATAAAGTTATGATTATGGGTGGAACCTATGAAACGCCTGTTGCAGAAGGTCTTTTGGATGAAGATTTTGTAGAGCAACTCAAATTACAAGGCACATTTAAAGAAGATTCTTTTGATAGGGAATATCGTTCTAAATGGAGCGGAGATGCAGAAAATGCATTTTATTCTTCTGAAAAGTTTGATAGGTATAGAGTGTTATCCCAACCAGAATACGAATATAGCGGAAGAAGTAGTAAATCAGCTTATTATGTTATAGGGGTGGACGTCGGACGTATAGGCTGTACAACTGAAGCTTGTATATTCAAAGTTACCCCTCAACCGCAAGGAGCAGCTTTAAAGAGTTTGGTTAATATCTATACTTATGAAGCAGAGCATTTTGAAACTCAGGCAATCAATTTAAAGAAATTATATTATAAGTACAAAGCTAAAATTATTTCGATTGATGCAAATGGCTTGGGTATTGGACTCATCGACTTCATGACAAGGGCACAGATTGACCCTGAAACAGGGGATACCCTTCCGCCGTTTGGAGTTGAAGGAGGAACATCAGAGGATGCTATTGCTCCTTATAGAAAAATTAAGGGCGGAGATGTGGAAGATAATGCTTTATATTTAATTAAAGCAAATGCACCAATTAATACTGAAGCTTATTCATATACTCAGACTCAAATGTCTAGCGGAAAAATTAAATTTTTGAAAGATGAGTCTGAAGCTAAAGCTAAGCTAATGTCATCAAAAGTTGGTCAGAATATGGATGCAGATAAAAGAAATGAATATTTAAAACCTTTTGTTTTAACAACGATTTTAAGAGAACAAATGCTAAATCTAGTTGAAGAAAATGAAGGAGTTAATATTATTTTAAAACAATCTTCAAGAGGTATAAAAAAGGATAAGTTTTCTGCTTTTATATATGGACTGTACTATATAAAACAGGAAGAAGACCATAAGAAAAAGAGACGAAGTAGAAATATATCAGATTTTATGTTCTTTAGCTAAAACAAAATGGACAAATGTTTATAAAAAAGAGGAAGTATTTTTAAAGTATTATGAAAAAGAAGGGAGAAATGCTATGCGAGCAAGTAGAGGTGAAATAAAAATTGAAGAAATTCTTCAAGAATCAGGTTTGAATTTTAAAGAAGAGTATATTTTTTCTGACCTTGTAAGTTCTAGCGGTCGACCCCTCAGATTTGATTTTGCGATTTTAGATGATAATAATGAATTAGATTTTTTAATAGAGTTCCAGGGTATTCAACATTATGAACCAAAGAGCAAATTTGGTGGAATCTCTGGATTGCGGAAGCAACAATATAATGATATGAAGAAGAGAGAATATTGTGCTAAGCACAATATTCCTCTTGTAATCATTCCTTATTGGGATGAAGGTAGACTTGATTATGATTATATTATGACTGCCGCAGGATATTAAAATTTTTATTTTAATAAATTAGATAAAATTGTATTTTATGTTATACTATACTTAGAAAGGTTAAGGTGTATATCTTGATAAATAGAGTAGCAGAAATAAAGAAGAAGGGGTTCCAAATGAGTATTAATGACTCCACAGAAGATATATATGCTCAATCTTTTAATGCAGTAGACTTTTCTAAAATCAAGGTCGGGATAAAAACTTTAGATGACGCTATTGTAAACTTAGGAGAACTAAAAAAAATCAATCCTAGGTTAGCTGATAAAAAAGAAGTTTTACGAGCTATTAATAATGGAGACTATGAAACAATGAGAGATATATCTAATTTCTTTTATAAAACTAGTGGTATTTATAATAGACTTTGTAGATATATGGCATATTTATATAGATATGATTGGTTAATTACTCCTTATATTAATTCAGATAATTTAAAGCCAGAAAAAGTATTAGATGGATTTAATAAAGCTTTAATGTATTTAGATAACTTTGAGGCTAAACGTTTTTTTGGGGAAGTTGCATTAAAAGTTATTAAGAATGGCTGTTATTATGGATATTTGATCCCCCAAAAAGATCGAATGGTAATACAAGAATTGCCGCCTAAATATTGCCGTTCAAGATTTAGTGTTAATGGACGTCCTGCGGTAGAGTTTAATATGAGATTTTTTGATGAAGCATTTAGAGATACAACTCAAAAGATGAAAATGCTAAATCTGTTTCCCGCGGAATTTAAGAAAGCTTATATTCTTTACAAAGAAGGAAAATTAAAAGCTGATTTTGCTGGAGATACATCTGGGTGGTATCTATTAAACATTGATAACGTAATAAAATTTAACTTGAATGGAGATGACTTTCCGGCTTTTATTTCAGTCATTCCCGCAATTATAGATCTAGATGCTGCACAAGAGCTAGATAGAAAGAAAATGCAACAAAAACTATTAAAAATTATCATTCAGAAAATGCCTGTTGATAAAAATGGAGATTTGATTTTTGATGTAGAAGAAGCTCAACAGTTACATAATAACGCTGTGAAAATGTTAGGAAAAGCGATTGGGATAGATGTTTTAACTACTTTTGCTGATGTTGAAGTTGCGGATATGGCTGATAAGAGTTCCACCACTACTGTTGATGAATTGGAAAAGGTTGAGCGTGCAGTTTATAATGAAGCTGGAGTTTCTCAGATGCAATTTAACACAGATGGAAATATTGCCTTAGAAAAATCTATTTTGAATGACGAAGCTTCCATGTATAATTTATTAATTCAATTTGAAGGGTTTTTAAATACATTATTAAAACCTTTTAATAAGAATCCAAAAAAAGTATACTATAAAGCACAGATTTTAACTACAACAATTTATAATTATAAAGAGATGGCTAAATTGTATAAAGAACAGACTCAATTAGGTTATTCTAAGATGTTACCGCAAATAGCTCTAGGTCAATCTCAAAGTTCAATTTTAGCTAATGCTTATTTTGAAAATGACGTTTTAGATTTAGTAAATCTATTTATTCCGCCTTTAATGTCTAGCACTATGAACGTGGAAGCATTAAGCCAAGCAAAAACTGCGGAAGATGGAGAAGAAAAGAAAGCGGGCAGAAAAGAAAAAGCTGATGATGAGAAAAGTGAAAAAACTATGAAAAATATAGAATCTCAAGGTTGATTAAATTGGAGGTAGCTAAATGTCAAGAATGAGTATAGCTACGATAGATAGTCCAGAATTTATAAACGTTTCTCCATATAATCCTTTAATTTCAGAATGTGAAATTAAAGTTTTGTATTTGGGAGAAAATAGAAATCATAGCTATATAAGTAAAGAAGTAGCTACAGAGATGGCTAATTCGTTACCTGGATGTCCTATTGTAGGTTATTTTAAACAAGATGTAAAAGATTTTGGCGATCATGGGGATCAAGTAGTAATTGATGAAAATGGAATACATTTTAATTGTCTTACAAAACCTTATGGATTTGTAGCTCCTAATGCTAAAATTTGGTTTCAAAAATTTGAGGATACAGACGATTTTGGAAATTCTATTATTAGAGAATATTTAATGACTACTGGGTTTTTGTGGACAGGGCAGTTTGAAGAGGCTCAAGCTGTTGTTGAGCAGGGAAAACCACATTCTATGGAATTAGATGAAGATTCCTTAGAAGGAGAATGGTCAAAAAATTATAAAACAGGTATAGAGTTTTTTATTATAAATGACGCAATATTTTCAAAATTATGTATTTTAGGAGATAATGTTGAACCTTGTTTTGAAGGTTCAAGTGTAACAGCTCCATGTATAAGTACATCGTTTACTAAAGTAGATGATAATTTTAAAAAGACTTTATATACTATGATGCATGAATTAAAAGATGCATTAGAAGGAGGACAAATGGCTTTAGAAAAAGATAATAAAAAAGTTTCTGATGAAAAGGACAAAAAAGAACAAAACTTTTCCGCAGAAAATCAAAATTCTACAGAGGGATTAAATCAAACTGATTTTGTAGCTTCTGATAAAGATAAAGATAAAAAAGAAGAAGAAGTTAAAGAAGATCAGCCTAAAAATGATGAAACCACAAAGACAGAAAAAGATGATGAAGATAAAAAGAAAAACTTTGTAAAAAAAGAAGAAGATGAGACTGTTAAAGAAGAGTCTACTTCAAATGAAGATAAAAAAGATGATAATAAAGCACCTTCTGATAAAGAGGAAGAAAAAGAGAAGAAAGATAAATACGCTTTATTAGAAACTCAATATCAAGATTTACAAAGTAAATACTCTGCATTAAAAGAGGATTTTCAATCATTAGTAGCTTTTAAAAATCAAATTGAAAACGAGAAAAAAGATGCTTTAATCAATAGCTTTTATATGCTTTCAGATGAAGATAAGAAAGATGTAATTGCAAATAAAGCTAAATACTCTTTAGATGATATTGAAGCAAAGTTATCTGTAATTTGTGTTAGAAAGAAAGTTAATTTTGATTTAGAGGATACCTCAAAAAATGAAAAAGATAATCCTGTTGCAACTTTTAATTTAGAAGAACAGGATAGCTCTATCCCAGCGTGGATAAATGCTTTAAAAAATACTCGAAACAGTAGAAATGATTAAGGAGGATATATAGATGGCTGCTACAACAATTAAAAGAGTTGGTTTTGGTCAAGTTGAACCTAATCATTTGTCAGCTCAAAGAACTTCTCAGATTTATGCACAGTTACCAGCAAAATCTGATATTAGTATTCTTGAAAATGGTCAGTATGTAAAATATGACTATGCTAATGGAGAAGTTAATTTTACTGGCAAAGGCGAATGGATGATGGTGTTCAACGAAGTAAAATTATACGATGATAAGTGGAGAGAGTCTTATAAAGACTTTGCTATGATTAAAGATAATTATACAGCGGGAAGCGATGATATTACTCATGGTGGCTTAGGTCCACTTAAAGGTCAGATGGTTCCGCGTGTAATTAAAACAAATGTTGGAGATATTTATACTACTAATGCTGTTGGTGCTGCGAATACAAGCGGAAAAGCAGAATATGCTGGTATTGCTCTTGAAGTAGGAGACTTTTTAAAAGTTGACACAACAGGCTTCTTAGTAAAAGATGAAACAGCAGAAGCTTCAACAGAAAGTATGTTATGGCAAGTAGTAAAAATTTATACTATGGCAGATGGACAACCAGCTGTTAAGGTAATGAGAGTTAAATAAGGAGGATTATAAGAGATGGCTTTAAGTAGAAAAGATTTATTTACATTAGCTAAAACCGTAGCAAAAGCTAATCCTTCTTCTCAGGTTGCTTATTCTTTCGGTAATGAAAAATTTAGCTATTCAGATTTAAACGATACATTGAGAAACGAATTAAGAGAAATCGCGGGAACATACGCACTTTATCGCGAAAATAAGAATACAATTTTTGCTCTTATGGAAGAGACTATTGACGATATTCTTCCAAAAAAAGTATTAGAGCAGTATGGTCAATTTGCTGAAATTAAGACATTTAGCCAGGGAGACAAACCTGTATTCACTCAGAGAATTACGGTTGCTTCAAAGAGACGTGCAAAACAATTTATTACAAAAGTTGGATTAGCAGGTATTTATGAAGTATTCAAACTGGATGGTAAATCTTATGAAGTTCCTACAAGTGCTTTTGGTGGAGCTGCTCAGATTGGATTTGAAGAGTTCTTAGATGGACGTATAGATTTCGCAGATGTTCTTGACATTGTTATGGAAGGATTAGACGAAAGCGTTTATCTTGAAATTGAAAGAGCTTTGAAAGGTGCTGTAACTAATTTACAAGCTAATAATAAAACCACCCAAGGTTCTTTTATAGAAGCTGAAATGGATAAATTGTTAGCTGTAGCAGATTCTTATGGACAAGCTACTATTTATTGTACGTATGAATTCGCAGCTACCATGGTACCTGCTGAAGGTTGGGTTTCAGACGCTATGAAAGACCAGAAATGGAATAATGGTTATTTAGCAAATTATAAAGGACATAGAGTAATTGTTTTACCTCAGTCTTATGAAGATGAAACTAATAGTAAAAAAGTTATCGACCCATCTTATGCATGGATTATTCCTACTGGCGGAAATGATAAACCTGTAAAAATTGCTCTTGAAGGACAGACTATCGTTAGAGAAATTGAAAATGCTGATATGTCAAGAGAAATTCAGGTTTACAAGAAAATGGGTGTTGCTGCAATTATTACTAATAATATTTGCGTATATAGAAACACTGGTTTGACTCAATAATTTAATATGGGGAAGATATTATCTTCCCCAATATTTTTATATATATTTAGAGATAAAAGGAGAAAATATGTTAGAGAAAGATACTTTAATCAAAGTTATAAATAGAGATAATGGAACTGTTGGTTATACAATTCCTGACTTAGGAAATTTACATCGTAATTTTCAGCCAAGAGAAGAAAAAGAAGTTACTATGGACGAGTTGAGAAAGCTATCTTATTTACCAGGCGGAATAGTTATTTTAAAAGACTGTTTAATCATTAAAAACAAAGAGGCTTTAGAAGAATTACTTCCAGAAGTCGAGCCAGAATATTTTTATTCAGAAGAAGATATTAAAAAATTACTTTTAACAGGTTCATTAGATCAGCTTATGGATTGCTTAGACTTTGCTCCTATTGGTGTTATTGATTTAGTCAAAGAGTTAGCAGTTAAATTAAAAATTAATGACATTAGTAAGAGAGAAGCTATTTTTGAGAAGACTGGTTTTAATGTAAGCAAGGCTATTGAAATCAATAAAGAGACAGACGAAAATGAAATTCCTAAAGAAAAAATTAGAAGAGCTACTCCAGTTTCTTCAACATCAACTTCGACAGGAAGAAGAACAGCTCCGCCAAAATACAAAGTAACAGTTACAAAATAAAACATAAAGGGAGGCAATTATGAATAATATTAATAAAACTCCTTTTTCTAAAGTTTATGATTGTTTTTTATCAACTAAGGTAACAGACGATATGTACTTAGAATTAACTGAATTAGAGACGTTTCGTATGTTGCAAGACCTCTTGCTTTCCGCAATGCATAAGTTTGAATTTCCGCGAGTTAATCTTTACGATTATGAAGAAGATTCTTTTGTAGACGAATCTATTTATAAAGGAGTTGAAAGTAATAATATAGAAGTTAAAGCTTTTATTTATTCGGGTGGTTTTTTTAATAGTTTTTTAACTCAAGAGGAAATCAATATTCTCGCGGTTTACATGGTTGTAGAGTGGATAGGATATCAGTTAGCTTCGATTGAGAATACTAGACTTAAATATAGCGGTTCAGATTTTAAATTTACTTCTCAGGCAAATCATATGCATAAATTATTAGCAATTAAGAAAGATTATGAAAGAGAAGGATTTCATTTACAGAGATTGTATAAAAGAAGAAAAGCTGATAAAAAAGGTATTGTGCGTTCAACCTTCAATATTATTATGGAACCAATAGAGGAGGAGCGTTATGATACTTAAATATGGTGCGGAAATAGATAAATCCGCTATTGATAAAAACTTAAATAGAATTACAAATCAAATCTATAAGTTATTGCCAAGTAGAGAAGAAAAAACAGATTGGCAAAAGCCATTAACTACTATTATTGAAGAGCTTGCGGGAATGGATAGACTGTTATTTGACCAGCATGAAGTTCTGTTTCCGCTCTTGTGTAAATTAGAAGGATTATTCCTGCTATCAGAAGATAAAGATTTTTTTCTTTATAGAAGGACTATCTTCGAATGTTTAGGATTGATAAATAATATAAAGATATGAGTGGATTAGATAATTTAAAAACTAGACTTAATTATTATGGCGGAAGTAAGGAACGAAGGCTTATTAATGATAAACTTAGATCATTAAAAAAAGCTATGTATTCTTATCAAGGTCAAACCGCGATTCTTGAAGACGGACGAGAGTTTAAATGCTTAATTAACCCAAATAAGTTAAATCCAGATTACGATAATAAAATACTTTCTATACCTTATAAAGATGTATGTTTAAATAAAGACAGATTAGGAAAAACTTCTGAAGCAGAAGAGGAGTTGGGGATAAAGTCTGGAGACATTATCTCTTGGAAAGAGACTAATACTAAATGGATTATTTATTTACCTTTTTTAGAAGAAGTTGCTTATTTTAGAGCGGAGATTAGAAAGTGCGAGGCTCAAGCTGAATTAAACGGGAAGAAATATTGGATTTATATTAGAGGTCCGGTAGAAACTACTATTCAATGGAATAAAAAGAATAATACAGTTTGGAATGACTTAAATAACACCTTAGTTTTTTATATTACTAAGAATGAGGAAACTTTAGATTTTTTTCATAGATTTAAGTTATTGAAAATAGAAGGACAAACTTGGGAAGTCCAAGACACGAATATCTTTTATGGGGAAGGTATTATTAAAGTTACTGTAAAAGAATATTATGAGAATCCGCTTCAAGATTATTATGAAGAAAGAGAAAAAGAAAAAAAAGAAGATTCAACAACAGAATCTGATATAGTAGGAGATGTTGAAGTATATCCATATGATATAAAAGAATATTCTTTAAAAGGAGATTTTAAAGAAGGTACTTGGAGCATAAATAATAATAAAGCGAAAATTATAGAAATAAAAAATAATTCTGCTATTGTAGAGGTAGTAACTGGAAAAAGTGGAGAATTTATTTTAACTTACAGTGAAAAAGATCAAGGAAAGGTTTTAACTTTAAAAGTAAAAATCAATTCTTTGTAAGATGTGAATAGAGATAAAAGGAGTAATATGAAAAGAAATTTAGCCGTAACGAATATTCAATCATCTTTTCTCTCTTGTGAAAAAGATACTGAAAGAATATTAAAAAAACTTTTTGTTGAAAGTAAACCTTATAGTGACGATCTAAAAAGACTTTTGGTAATAAATACTAAAGACTGTTTAGATAATAAAGAAGATGAACAGTATAAAAAAAAATTAACTGAAATGACTCTTGGAAAAATGATTGAGCAGGGTTATGTTAAATTAAAACCTAAGCTTAGACTTCCTGAACATGAAGAAATTAAATCTTATATAATTGTTTCTTATGATAATTTTACACCCAATAGAACAAATCCAGAATTTAGAGATTGTACGATTAATTTTGACGTATTATGTCATACTGATTATTGGGATATAGGAAACTATAGAGTGAGACCGCTTAAAATTTGTGGTTATATAGATGGGCTTTTGAATAATACAAAATTAACAGGAATTGGAGAATTGCAGTTGGCAAGATGTAATGAATTACTTTTAGATGAAGACTTAAGCGGATATAGTTTAACTTATAAAGCAATTCATGGCAGTGATGATAAGATTCCTTCTGAGGAAGAATAATGAATAATGATTTACTTTTATTGTCTGGTAATGATATTGCTTTTACAGAAGCTCAACTCACTGTACATCAACCTATTATTAAAGAAATTGCTTATATTGGAGAAGAAACTTTTTTTATGGGATGCGAATTTCTAAATTTTTCAAAAGATAATTTAAGTAAAGAGGACAAAGTTAATTTAAGAAATAAAACTAATTTTGAAATATTAATGTCAATAATGAAAAGCAAAAATGTTATTGCCCAACAGAATAAAAACTGTGCTTTATTAGTGCTAATGTTATTATTCCCAGAATATAGTTTATCATTAGATATGTTTATGGAACAAATTGTTCTAAAAAAAGATGGGAAAGAATATTTTATCAATAATAAAAATTATGAAGCATTTAAAAGTATTCTAATTTCTGTCTTTTGTTTAGATAAAAACAAAGATGATGTATCTTCATATAATCCTGGTAATGATTCAGCTAGAAAAATCGCGGAAAAGCTGAAAAA
>OGHY01000209.1_pt1 | contig 35568 bp, 27 predicted proteins | sample 1571541 | NCBI WGS metagenome assembly OGHY01 (sample SAMEA2581943, study PRJEB24529) | metagenome | biome: Human gut stool | place: China | collected 2011
TGCTAGGTCAGATTTAACTTCGTCCCAAGTTGGGACGAAGTTGAGAGCCGATGAACGAAAATTTATCAAAATATCCTTATTCACTATTGATTTTTTGAGTTGGGTGTGTTAAAATATAAGAGTTGAATATTCTATTGTTAAGAGTATGTGAACATTTGTTCTTTTTATAGACCGCCATAGCCTGCATTATATGGGCAGATTTAACGATTGCTTGGGTGTATGTTAAATGATTTTAACCAAATCGTTGAAATTCTTGCTTTTTGCTTTTATTTTGCCTGTGGCTGTGGTATAATAATCTGAGCGTCGGCAGAGAGAGAAGCCGACAATCTCGTTAAGGAGTGTGTAAACTTGGAGAAGTTTGTTATACATGGAGGTAAGCCGCTGCATGGTACAGTGCAGATAAGCGGTGCAAAAAACGCTGCTGTTGCATTGGTTGCGGCAACTATCCTGTGCGACGAGCCGTGCGTTCTTGAGAACGTGCCTGAGATAAGCGATATAACTAAGTGCATGAAGATCCTGCGTGAAATGGGCGCAGAGGTCAGACTTTTAGATAAAAATACTATTTATTTTGACACAAAGGGCATTGAAAAGCCTGAAGTGCCATATGAGCTTGCAAGAACCATGAGAGCGTCATGCTATTTTCTTGGCACACTGCTTGGAAGATTTCACGAGGCTTTTGTTCCGATGCCGGGCGGCTGTGACCTTGGCGACAGACCTATAGATCAGCATTTGAAAGCTTTCAAGGCGCTTGGTGCGTCTGACGAGATAGTGAACGGAGCTAATCATGTCACAGCAGACGAGCTTGTAGGCAATCAGATATACTTTGACTTTGTTACAGTTGGCGCAACTATGAATGCAATATTTGCCGCTGTAAAGGCAAAGGGGCTTACTATAATCGAAAATGCGGCGAAAGAGCCTCATATCGTTGACCTTGCGAACTTCCTTAACTCAATGGGTGCTGATATCAGAGGCGCAGGTACAGACGTTATCAAGATAAGAGGCGTTGATTACCTCAAAGGCGTTACCTATGCGACTATCCCTGACCAGATAGAGGCAGGCACTTATATGGTAGCGGCGGCTGCCACAAAGGGCGACGTTGTTATCGCAAATGTTATCCCTAAACACCTTGAGTCTATCACGGCAAAGCTCCGCAAGGTAGGCGTAAACGTTGAGGAAAGCGACGAGAGCGTTCATGTTTGGGTGGACGGTCCGCTCGTGAAAACTTCTATAAAAACTATGCCGCACCCTGGCTTTCCTACTGATATGCAGCCGCAGTTCTCAACACTGCTGACGCTTGCAGAGGGTACGAGCATCGTTACAGACGATATTTTTGACAACAGATTCAGATATGTGGCTGAGCTTAGAAGAATGGGCGCTGACATTTCTGTTGACGGCAAGGTGGCTGTTATACAGGGCGTTGGCAAGCTCAAAGGTGCTCCTGTTGTGGCAACTGACCTGAGAGCAGGTGCGGCAATGGTCATTGCCGGTCTTGCGGCTGAGGGAACAACTGAGATAGACAATATTTTCTACATCGAAAGAGGATATGAAAAGATAGATGAGAAACTCAGAGGGCTTGGAGCTGACATTCAGCGTGTTTACAAGCCTGACGCTAACGAAATGGAGCTTAGCGGCTGATAAATATTGATAACACTGCGGCGGCATATTATTTGCCGCCGTTTTTTACAGCATTTGAGAGGACATGATATGGAGCTTTTTATTTCCGACCTTGACGGAACGTTGCTTAACGGCAATGCAGAGGTGACGGAGTTCACAAGAGACACTTTGAACAGGCTCATGGCAAATGGGCTTAACTTCACTGTCGCCACTGCAAGGACGCTTGCTTCCGCAGGAAAAATACTTTCGGGGCTTGACCTGAAGCTTCCCGTTATACTTATGAACGGCGTGCTTATTTATGATATGGCGGAGAAAAAATACGTCAAGATAAACAGCCTTTCCAGGGAGCTTTGCGGTCTTATCATAGGTCTTTCAAAAGGACTTGGTTTAGAGCCTTTTATGTACTCGGTTTCAGATAACCAGCTTTCCACAAGATATGAGAGGCTTATTTCACCTGCAATGAAGAGCTTTTACAACGAACGCAGAGAGAAATATTACAAGTCTTTCACGCAGGTCAGTGACCTTTCTCAGTACATCGACAATGTGATATACTTCACATTTATTGCAGAAAAAGAAAAACTTGTACCGCTGTATGACGCTCTTAAAGAAAATGAAAAGCTGAACATCACATACTATTATGATGTTTATGACCCCAAGCTTTGGTATCTTGAAGTGTTCTCTTCGGCGGATTCTAAGGAGCGAGGCGTGAGGTATCTTCGTGAGAATTACGGCTTTGACTTTGTCACGGCTTTTGGCGACAACACCAACGATCTGCCTATGTTCAAGGCGGCTGATAAAAGAGTGGCGGTAAAAAACGCCTGCAAAGAGGTGCTTGAAGGCTGTGACGAGGTGACAGGCACAAATGAAGAAGACGGTGTTGCAGAGTATCTTCTGAAAACTTTTGAAAGGAATTAGTTATGGCAAGGATATATCCACTTTTTTCATCAAGCAAGGGCAACAGCTCTTTTATCGGCAACAGTGACGGCGGGATACTTGTTGACGCAGGAGTATCCTGCAAACGTCTTTGTGAGGCTTTGAAAGCTAACGAGATCGACCCTGCTGTGATACAGGGAATTTTTATCACACACACACATTCCGACCATGTTTCTGGGCTTAAAGTTCTCACTAAGAAATATCATATCCCTGTATTTGCCCAAAAGACCAATCTTGAGATACTTGTATCTCACGGCAAAATAGACCCTGCCTGTGATGTCAACGAGGTGGACGGCAATGAAGTCTGCATAGGAGATTATGCCGTAAAAGGTTTTGCCACATTTCATGATACCCCTGCAAGCTGTGGATATCAGATAAAGACCCCTGACGGCAAGCAGGTGTGCGTATGCACCGACCTTGGCACTGTTACAAATGAGGTCGATATGCACCTGAGCGGTTCTGACCTTGTTTTGCTGGAATCAAATTATGATGAGTCAATGTTGAAAAATGGGCCTTATCCATACGAGCTGAAAAGGCGCATCGCTTCAGACCACGGCCACCTTTCAAACTCTGCCTGCGGAGAACAGCTAAAAAAGCTTATGACAGCAGGTACATATAAATTTATTTTAGGGCATTTAAGTCAGGAAAACAACACGCCTTTGCAGGCTGAAAACTCGGCTGTGGGAGCGCTTGGGGATTACGAGCGCAACAGCGACTATATTTTACATATAGCAAAGCCTGAGGGCAGCGGAATGGCGGTGGCATTTTGATAAGGATAAATCTTATTACAGTTGGAAAGCTGAAAGAAAAATACTGGCGTGACGCAGCGGCGGAATACTCAAAGCGGCTGGGGGCGTTCTGCAAGCTTGAAATAGTTGAGCTGAACGAGTCGAGGTTATCTGACAACCCCTCCGAAAAGGAGATAGCGGCGGCACTTGAAAACGAAGCAAAAGCCATGAAAGGCTACACTGACATCAAGGGTGCATACAATATTGCAATGTGCATTGAGGGCAAGCAGCTTTCAAGTGAAAAGCTGTCCAAAAAGCTCAGCGAATGCGGTCTGAACGGATTCAGCACAGTGAATTTCATAATAGGCTCTTCATTCGGCATTGCCCCTGAGATAAAGGCGAAAGCTGACCTGCGCTTATCAATGTCAGAGATGACATTTCCGCACCAGCTTGCAAGGATAATGCTTTTGGAGCAGGTTTACAGGGCGTTTCAGATAAGTGCTAATACTAGGTATCATAAGTGAATTTCGGATATGACAAAACCGTCCTTTGTGCCTGTCATGTAGTGATGAACATCAAGATCGAGCATCTTATTGTAAAGTTCAAACAGCTCACTTTCGGTCTTGCTGGTCAAAAAATCATTGGCATTGATAATTTCAAGAACAAGCTTAAAACGGCTGATAAAAATATCGTTCAGCTTGTATGCACAGCTTTTGCTGTCCATAGAATCATCTGTAATTGAAATATGAGGATTTCTTGACTTAGTATTATAATATTATAATTCAGCATGCTGCGGAGGTATAACATGAAAAAAATATCAATGGTAATAAATGCAGACGACAGACTCGGACATATCTCTCCCGAGATATACGGACATTTTTCCGAGCATCTCGGAAGATGTATCTACAATGGTATATATGTGGGTGAAAATTCACCTATTCCGAATACAGACGGAATAAGGAATGATATCATCGAGGCGCTCAGAAATATAAAAGCTCCCGTTTTCCGCTGGCCCGGTGGCTGCTTTGCAGAAGAATATCACTGGCAGGACGGTATCGGCGAAAAATCTCTGCGCCGAAAGATCGTGAACACGAACTGGGGCGGAGTCACGGAGGATAATTCTTTTGGCACGCACGAATTTATGCGCTTCTGTGAGCTTGTTGGCTGCAAGCCTTATATAAACGGCAATGTTGGCAGCGGCAGTGTTCGTGAATTATCCGAATGGATAGAATATATGACCTCAGATGCGGAATCACCTCTCACAGAGCAGAGAAAGAAGAACGGCAGAGCCGAGCCGTGGAAACTCGAATACCTCGGTATCGGCAATGAAAACTGGGGCTGCGGAGGAAATATGCGTCCCGAATATTACGCCGACGTTTATAAAAGGTATCAGACATTCTGCCGCAATTATTCGGGAAACAGACTTTACAGAATAGCCTGCGGTTCAAGCTCTGCCGACTATAACTGGACAGAAGTCATGATGAAAAATCTTGACAGCAATAATGTTGATGCTATCGACCTGCATTATTATACGATGCCAGTATGGCCCGAAATGGAGTCTGCCACCGATTTTGACGATGAGCTTTATTATAAAACTATCGCTGCAGCGAACTTTTCCGATGAGCTTATCACAAGACATTCGGAGATAATGAACCGCTATGATCCTGAAAAGAAAATAGGACTTGTAATAGGAGAGTGGGGCTGCTGGCATAAGGTAGAAGAGGGAACGAACCCGGGATTTTTATATCAGCAGAATACAATGCGTGATGCTATCGTTGCTGCAATAGAGCTGAATGTTTTTAACAGACACAGCGACCGTGTTGTAATGGCAAACCTTGCGCAGGCGGTGAATGTTCTCCAATCGGTCATTCTTACAGAGGGCGATAAGATGATAAAAACGCCTACATATCACGTTTTCGACCTTTTTAAAACACACCAAAACAACGAGGCAGTTTACTGCTATACGCAGAACGAAAATATGTCGGAAGGTAAAAATGCTCCGATGATCTCGGTTTCCGCATCGGTGAACGAAAAGAGTATGACCATTACCGCCGCAAACTGTTCGCTTACGGAAGAGGCTGCTGTTGAATGCAGCATTTTCGGATTTAAAGCATCATCAGTTTCTTGCAGGATACTTACAAACGAGGCGCACAGCTATAACGACTTCGACTGTCCCGACAGAGTGAGCATTACCGAGCATACGGCAGTCATCAAGGACAATGTGTTAAAGCTGAATATTCCGCCTTGTGCTGTTGTGGAATGTGTTGTTGACTAAATATTGGGGCATATTCACAGTGCATTTCGTTTTTATAATAAAAATATAAGCATAAGAGCTGCGTTTCATTAAAGAAGCGCAGCTCTTTGTTTTATAAAGTCATAATATGTTGGGCATTGTGCTCGCAAAAAAATAATACATAAAATGGGCTTCTGTTGATAAAATGTGAATGTGTTCACATTTGGGGATTTTCTCCTTATGTGCTACAATTGGGCAAGGAGGAAACCGAAGGATTTGCCAACATGACAAAACCGCCGCAACCAAACTCGGTTGCGGCGGTAATTTTATCTGCTATGAATTATTGTTCTTGCTGTAATACTCTGTCTGCTTATCGTAGACCACTTTCGGTGTGTAACGCTTTATGGCCTTGTTGTTTACCTTGATGTCAAGCTTTTCTACCCAGCTTGTTAATTTCTTCTGAAATTCATCGCTCTTCATTTCTTTCAGAAGATCTTCATGATTGTCCTTGGCATATTCTGTATCTCTGCCCTTAACATCGCCCTTGATAAGAATGTAATATGCGTTATCGTCCTCATAAGCTGTTGCAACGTCTGTGCTCATACCGCTTACTTCTTTGAGTATCTTGCCGTTTGTTGTGTCTTTCTGTGAATCGTCCATTGTGCCGTAATTCATCATCTTTTCATTTGCATACGGGTCAGGTGCAGAAGAAGAACTGTCTGTGGAAGAATCTGTGTCCGACGCTACTGTGCTTGAATCTGCTGTGCTGTCAGAAACTGAAGATGTGTCATCGCTTGCTATGGAGCTTGTGTCACTCTCTGCTACAGAAGAAGTGTCATCTGACGCTGTTGAACTGTCTGAGGCTGATGAATCGCTGTCAGCGGCGGAGCTTGAATCTGAGGCTTTCTTTGATGCAACATAATCATTGTATTCGTCTATAATGCTGTCAAAATCGTCAAACGAAACTCCCTGAGCCTTTTCAAGGAACTCATCTCTTTTTGCCTTGGCTTCCTCATTTGCAGCGTCTGCTGAGTCTGTAGAAGAATCGGTGGCTGATGATGAAGAATCAGTTGATGCTTTAGTTTTTGCAAAGGAAATGGATTTATATCTCAGGTAGTTATCATCAAGATACTTCACCATTTCATCGTCTGAAACAGCTTCCTCGCCGCCCTCTGCATAGTAGTGATCAAAAAGCTCTTCCCTCATTTTCGAGCCTTTGAGTGCAAGCTTTACAGATTCCTTTGAGATACCCTCTGACTCGTAAAATTCGCCCTGAGAATCCCATGTGCTGCTTATGCTGTCATTAATGGACTTTATATCCTCATCTGAAAGAGTAAGTCCAAGCTCGTTAAACTTGTCAACTACAGCCGCATACTCCTTAGTTGCAGTGAGAGCATAATCTGAAAGATACTCGTCAAATGCCTTTCCGTCTACCTTCTGATCGAAATAGTCCTTTTTGATGCCCTTCTGATAATACATCATCGTCATTTGATATGACATTTCTGTAAGCTCATTATAAATGTAGATACCTGCGTTTATCTTGCTGTCACCTGCTGTCATCACATAGCTTGTGTCCGAGCAAGCAGTAAGGCTCGCAGTACAAAGCAATGCGGCAGTAAGAGCAGCCGTTATTTTTTTAGCTTTAGCCATTTTATTATCCATTTCCTTTCCGAAAAAAATCGTCTTACTAACAGGCAGAAAACCGCCTTAACTTTTACATTATACTACATTTGAGCCTATAAGTCAAGTGGATATGTGTCTCTCACACGCAAAAACGGACGATCACTGACCGTCCGTTGTAATACACTGATATTTTATCTATTGCTATTTCCTGTTTTTATGTCTTTCCAATTTACTTGCGTACATTATCTTATCCGCCTGTGTAAACATATCTTCAAGCTCGTGGATATCTGTTATATGTTTACAAATACCGCCTATACTAACGCTGACCTCAAACTCGTTACCTGCAAACTTGTTATATACCCTAAGCCGGTCGTTGACCCTTGCAGAAAATCGTTCAGGATAGTTGTCGTTATAGTCGTTACAGCCTATCACCACAAACTCATCGCCGCCTACCCTTGCACATATCTCATAATTTTTTGTCGATGCCAAAACTGCGTCTGCGATAGCTTTTATTGCAATATCACCGCAGTTATGGCCAAAATTATCATTTATCTTTTTAAGGCAGTCCAGATCGCAGACAGCGATAAAAGCCTTATTTTTCGGATTTGATATTCTGTCAATAACGAACTGGATATTTTTCTCAATGCCTATTCTCGAATAAACACCTGTCATAGCGTCACGGACTGCAAGATTAGCTATGGAGTTTCGTATCCGCATTGATTCCAGAGCATTGCTTACATGATTTGTCCAATTACGATAAGTGATATCTATCGATTTTATTTCGTCACCGTAAGACAATACAGCATAGCCATAGCACCGATCTATAAAATGTACCGGAGTGATAAAGAATGCACAAGGGCTTTCTCTTTCTTCATCCAGATCAGGAAATATCTCTTTGAGTTCAAAAGGATCATGAAGAGTTCTGCTTTTGCCGTCAACATTTCTTATATAAAGCACCATATTTTCTGTATATTCCTTTGGAACAGTGGAGATCTCACCGACTATCTCATGCTCTCCAAGGCAATCCTCATTAAGGCAGAGATAATATCTCTTCTGACCAATGATAAGATAGAGAAAATATTGTATCCTGGCCATCAGATCATCGGGATCTTTAGAGCAAGCCATTATATCGGTCATACTGCTGTCCAAAAAGTCATGATAATTCATCTTGTTCTGAGATGATAAAAGATCACGCTTTGTATAGCTGTAATCCTCATGACAGCCGCAGGAAGCACCTATCTCCACCTTGCCGCCGTCCTCTATAATGCCCTGCGGTTCAACGCCTTTGATCCTTGCCTCAATGGTCATTACTGCGTTCACGCCAGTTTCAAAGATCGGCGGTGAGCAAGAGGTTATAGCTGGCACGCAATGGATAGCCTCGTCTATTGCGTCATAACCTGCAACTATCATATCCTCAGGCACGCTCAAACCGTTTTTCTGATATTCATGTACAACGCCTATAGCCATATAATCTCCACAGCAAACGATAGCGTCAGGCTTTTTACGTCTGCCATAGATGATATTATTTGCCACCTCTGCCGCTTTATCATACCAGAAGCCTCCGTCAAAGCAGACAAAGTCTGGATCATACTCTATGCCATGCTTTTCAAGGGCACGCTTATATCCCGCAAGCCGTTCACGAGTGGTGGCAGTCTCCAGCGGACCGCTCAGAAAAAGTATCTTCCTGCATCCATGGACCTCGATAAGATGTTCTGTCAATTGCATAAAGGGTATTTCGTCACGGGTATAAATACTTTCATAGTCCTTATAGCTTCCATCTATAAAAACCACAGGAACATGACATTTCTCATCTATATCCCTGCATATTTTGTCAAAAAGCCCAGGCATTTTTAATGTATCTGCCAAAACGATAACGCCATCGAGCTTATCATAATTTATAGCGTCATATATCTGCATTTCTCCAACAGACACTGCTTTTAAGAATGACACTTTGACAAAGCTTGTGAAGATAAGCACATCATAGTCAAGCTGAAAAGCCTTTGTCATTACGCCTTTCAGCAATCTTTCCTGATAATAGCTTTCTGCCTCAGACAATATCACTCCAATGCGTTTTCTTCCCAAAATGTCTCACCTTCTTTATAATGTTGCATTTAGACGCACTTCGCCCTACAGTTATTCAAACATTATACCACATTTGCCTCGAGTTGTCAAAGGCATTTTGTGAATTTTCGTAAACTTTTTAAAGACTTTTTTATTTTTGTGGTAAAATTATTAAGGCATTTTCAATATTACCAATACATATATTTGATTAAATTTGTTATAAATCAACCAAATGATTTGCTTAATCGTTTTCGAGATTGCGAAAATTTTCGGTAACATGTTCATATAGAAAATAAAATGAAAACTTTTCAGAATATTGTTAATAAAGCATCGCAGAGAAAACTTTTTTTACACAGTACTTCTGAATAAGAAAAGAACAAAAAAAGTTTCAAAAATGTCTTGACAAGTAAAAGATCATATGGTATAATATTAAAGTCGCTTAGATAGTGTGACACATATAAAAAAATGATAAACTGGAGAAGTCGCCTAGCCCGGTTTATGGCGCACGACTGGAACTCGTGTATGGGTTAATAGCTCATCGAGGGTTCGAATCCCTCCTTCTCCGCCAAAAAGTCTCGTAAACACGTTGTTTGCGAGACTTTTTATTTTCTAAAGATATGACACGCAAAAAAACTTAATAAAGCAAAAAAATCGGACAGCCCGAAGACTGTCCGATTGAATGTTTTTGTGATTATTTTATGGTCGTGATGTCGCTTCCGAACCAAGTTGTTGATATCTCAGCGAGCTTGCCGTCCTGCTTCATTTCGTGAAGGATCTCCTCGATCTTGTCGCAAAGTGCCTGATCGCCAAGTCTGAATCCGATAGCGTACTCCTCTGGGTCAAGGCCGTCAGGAAGCACCTTGTAATCCTTGCCTGTTGTGGATATCTCGTAGTTTGCAACTACTGAGTCAAGAAACGCTGCGTCTACCATGTTAAGCTCCAACTGCTGGAGGGCTTCAACATTTGTTGCAAGCTCTGTTGTTGTCGCACCATTTGCTACAACGTCAGATGCAAGAAGTGTTTCCTGTGCTGTTGAGCCGTTCTGTACGGCAATGTTCTTGCCTGCAAGATCAGCCTGTGAAGCAACGTCGCTTGAGCCGTTTACAACGAACACCATTTCATTCTTCATGTAAGGCTCGCTCATGAGCATTACTTTCTTTCTCTCATCGCTGACAGAAAGACCATTCCAGATACAATCTATTGTGCCTGCATTAAGGTCCTGCTCCTTTGTATCCCAGTTTACAGAGTAAGTTTCAAGCTCTACACCAAGTCTTGAGCAAACTTCCTTTGCAACGTCGATATCAAAGCCTACGATGTTGTCGTTCTCGTCTGTGTAGCCCATTGGCTTGAATGTTGGGTCAAGACCAAGCACAAGCTTGCCTGAATCAAGAACTTTCTGAAGTGAGTTATCCTCGCCTGTTGCAGCGGCTGTGCTGTTTGTGCCTGCTGCTGATGAAGAATCAGATGTGCTTCCGCAGCCTACAGCCAAAAGCATCATGGCAGCAGCGGAAAGTGATGCGATAGTCTTAAAAATAGATCTTTTCATTATTAACTTCCTTTCGGGTATCGTCAAAATACCATTTCATACGTTTTAACACTTTAATATAATAACATATTATAACGTCACTGTCAATTATCATTATTGCCCAAACCTTTGCAGGCTGTGGGTGCTTTTTCATAGAAAATGACCGCAGATAGGCGAAAATCAGCACTTACCAAGCTTTTTCGCTCTTTCCATAAACCTTGCATACTTGCCTATTACCGCTTCTCCCTGTGTGATACCTGCATTTTTCAGTATCTCCAAAGGCTTTTCGGGATAGTCTGCTGTATATTCAAGCTCCAACTCATAGTCGGTCACGCCGAGATATTCGCTTTTGTCTAGGCATATCTCAACATGGTCGAAATCAGTGCAGAGCTTGCGCTGAGTATGCAAAGAGCCTGTAAGGTCAGCGGCAGGGAAATCTCTCCCCACAAGCTTTGAAAGCTCCTGTGCGGTGAGCTTTTTAGGCAGGCTGTCAAGCTGTTGTTCATACTCTTTTTTCACATGAAGCGCACCGTTTTCAGATATAGGTGCTTTAAGCTGCAAAAAATATTTTTCGCCTATCTGCCTGACACGGATACTTGTCATGCCCGTATCCTGCTGTGGAATATAATAAAAATTGGTCTGCTCTATTATTTTGCCCCACTGAAAAAGCTTTTCGGCGGTATTATATTGTTCTTTTGTGAGAGAAATTTTTATCTCACGCTCTATATTTTCGCTCATGATATCCTCCTGCTTTAATACTTTATTATATTATAACAATATGACAATACAATGTCAACACGAATATGGTTGACAAATTCCCATAAAAATAGTAGAATTTAATTAGTAATTTGATTATTTTAAGGAGAGTTTGAGATGTCAAGAATATTGACGCCACAGCAGAAGATAGAGCGGAGCATCGTTACTGATTTTCGCAGAGATATATGGAATAAATTCGTAATGGGATATGAGCGTTACGATATGATAAAGCCGGGGGACAAAATAGCGGTGTGCATATCAGGTGGCAAGGACTCAATGCTTCTTGCTAAGTGTATGCAGCATTTGCAGAAATATCAGGGCATGGACATAGGGCTGGAGTTTATTGTAATGAACCCAGGCTACAGTGACGCAAACAGGCAGAGAATAATCGACAATGCTGCGCTTATGGGAATACCGATAAAAATGTTTGAAACAAAGGTCTTTGACATTGCATACAACACAAAACGCAACCCATGCTATCTTTGTGCAAGAATGAGGCGTGGCTGGCTTTACAAATTTGCGCAGGATCTTGGGTGCAACAAGATAGCTTTGGGACATCATTTTGATGATGTTATAGAAACCATACTCATGGGCATGGTATACGGCGGACAGATTCAGACTATGATGCCGAAGCTACACTCGAGGAACTACGCAGGCATGGAGCTTATCAGACCCCTGTACATGGTGAAAGAGGCGGACATTATCCGCTGGGTGGAGCAGAACGATCTGCATTTTATCCGCTGTGCCTGCCGTTTCACTGAGAGCTACGAGGGGTCAGAGAAAAAGGGTGAGGTATCAAAGCGGCAGGAAATGAAGGAGCTTATAGCAAAGTTTCGTGCCACCAATCCCAACATCGAAAACAATATCTTCAAGAGCGTTTACAACGTCAATCTGCGCACTGTGATACAATACGAATACAAGGGCAAGAAGTACAATTTTATGGACACATATGATGATTACGACCCAAGCGTTCAGGCAGATGACGATGATGATGAGGGAATAGAGTAAAAAAGTTGTAAAAAGGGCTTGACAAAGCGGCAGAGATAGTGTATAATATATTACTGTAATTGGTTTGCTGCTATGGCTCAGTAGGTAGAGCACGTCCTTGGTAAGGACGAGGTCACCGGTTCAAGCCCGGTTAGCAGCTCCACAGGTGCTTGCACCTGCACCCAAATCCGCTATCATTTATGGTAGCGGATTTTTTTGTCGCCGCCCATGGGTACGATACCCTACACACAAAAAACACCGCCCGAACTCCTCGGACGGTGTTATATTTTTATCTCGTATTACAGATTTGTATACTCCATAAGGCTCTTATCCACCTCACGGGCAACATCTCTGCCCTCTCTGATAGCCCATACTACAAGTGACTGTCCTCTGCGGACATCGCCTGCGGCAAAGACGTTCTTCACGTTCGTCTGATGTGTGCCGTCGGCTGTTGCGATATTCGTTCTGCCGTCTACCTCAACGCCAAAAGCCTTTGTGAGATAGCTTTCAGATCCCAGAAAGCCTGCCGCAATAAGAACAAGCTCGGTTTCTACCTTGTATTCGCTGCCCTCAACAGGCTTCATTATCGTTCTGCCTGACTTAGGGTCTTTCTCCGGGGAGAGCTTTACAAGCACTGCGCCCTTAAGATTGCCCTTTTTGTCTTTGAGAAACTCCTTGACAGTTGTCTGATAAACTCTCGGGTCATGACCGAACACACCGATAGCTTCCTCCTGACCGTAATCTGTCTTGCAGACCATTGGCCACTGCGGCCATGGGTTGTTCTCAGCTCTCGTGTCAGGAAGCTTTGGCATCATTTCAAGCTGCAAAACGCTCTTTGCGCCATGTCTTACGCTTGTACCAACGCAGTCATTTCCTGTATCTCCGCCACCTATTACCATGACGTTCTTGCCCTTTGCGGAAATGTGGTTTTTATCCGTAAGGCCGCCGTTCAGCAGCGCCTTAGTTGTGGATTTCAGAAAATCCACTGCAAAATAGATACCCTTTGCATCTCTGCCCTCGGCTTTGATATCTCTAGGATTTGAAGCACCACAACAAAGTATTACTCTGTCGAAGTCCTTGAGAAGCTCAGCCGCTGTGATATCCTTGCCCACATTAACGCCTGTGCGGAACTCGATGCCCTCTTCTTTCATTATGTTTATCTTGCGCTCGATTATCTGCTTTTCAAGCTTCATATTCGGTATGCCGTACATAAGCAGACCGCCCACTCTGTCCTCACGCTCGAAAACTGTTACACTGTGACCTCTCTGATTGAGCTGGTCAGCGGCAGCAAGACCTGACGGGCCTGAGCCTATAACAGCGATAGTCTTTCCTGTTCTTACCTTTGGCACTCTTGCTGAAGCATATCCGCAGGCATAGGCATTTTCAATAATGCCGTATTCGTTAGCCTTTGTGGTAACAGCGTCGCCATTAGCTCCGCAGGTGCAGGCTTTTTCGCAAAGCGCAGGACAAACTCTTGATGTGAACTCAGGAAAATTGTTCGTCATATGAAGTCTGTAATATGCCTGCTCCCAGTTGCCCTTGTATATAAGGTCGTTCCATTCAGGGATAAGATTGTTAAGCGGACAGCCTGAAAATGCGTTGCCTATCTTCATTCCTGCCTGACAGAACGGCACACCGCAGTCCATACATCTTGCTCCCTGCTTCTGCTGCTCCTCCTTTGAAAGAGGAGTGTGAAATTCATTAAAATTCTTTATACGTTCCTCAACGGAGAACGCTGCTGCGTCCTCACGCTTATAGTCCATAAAACCAGTTGGCTTTCCCATATCTCAACTATACTTGCTTTCACGGCAAGTATATCCTCCTTTCGATTTTAAAAGTACAATATATCATGTGCGCAGGCTTACTGCTTGCCGTTGATGATCTGATAGAATGCTTCTATCTGCGCCTGATCGCTACTCATACCCTTTTCTTCCATTGAAGCTATAGCAGACATCATCTTCTTGTAATCGTGAGGGATTATCTTCTTGAACTTAGGCAGATATTCCTCAAAGTTATCAAGAATACGCTTGCCCTTTTCAGAGCCTGTTGCGTCAACGTGCTGCTGGATAAGGTCTTTGAGCTGAATGATATCGTACTTCTCCTTGACCTCAGAGAAAAGTACCATTTCCTTGTTGAGTCTTGTGTAAAGGTGTCTGTCCTCGTCAAGAACGTAAGCTACGCCGCCCGACATCCCTGCCGCAAAGTTTTTGCCCGTCTTGCCGATAACTACCACGCAGCCGCCTGTCATATACTCACAGCCGTGGTCGCCAACGCCCTCGACAACTGCCACTGCGCCTGAGTTTCTTACGCAGAAACGCTCGCCTGCAACACCGTCGATGAACGCCTTACCGCTTGTTGCGCCGTAAAGTGCAACGTTACCGATAATGATATTGTCCTCGGCTTTGAAAGTGGAATCCTTCGGAGGATAAACAACGAGCTTACCGCCTGAAAGTCCCTTGCCGAAATAATCGTTAGAGTCGCCCACAAGCTCGAGGGTCAAGCCGTTCGGGATAAATGCGCCGAAGCTCTGTCCGCCTGAGCCGTTGCAGACTATCTTGTATGTATCGTCAGCAAGTGTGTTATAATACTTTCTTGTTATCTCTGAGCCGAAGATAGTACCGAATGAACGGTCTGTGTTCTTGACATTTACCGTGATAGACTTCTTCTCACCGCTACCCAGATTTTTCTCGAACTCCTTCATGAGTACCTTTTCATCAAGAGTGTTTTCAAGCTTGAAGTCATACTTGGATTTCTTGTTGTATTCTACCTTTTCTGAAACGTAATCAGAGTTGATGATATTAGAAAGGTCAACTTGTGCCGCAGTGCCTGTGATACCAGCCTTTGGCTTGATAAGGTCAATTCTTCCCACAAGTTCGTCAACTGTTCTTACGCCAAGCTTTGACATATATTCTCTAAGCTCGGAAGCCACGAATATCATAAAGTTCATTACATATTCAGGCTTGCCAGGGAACTTCTTTCTAAGCTCTGGGTTCTGTGTTGCAACACCAAATGGGCAAGTATCAAGATTACATACTCTCATCATTGCACAGCCGAGTGTTATCAGCGGAGCTGTTGCAAAGCCGAACTCCTCTGCGCCAAGGATCGCTGCGATAACAACATCACGGCCTGTCATGAGCTTTCCGTCTGTTTCGATAACGACCTTGTTTCTAAGACCGTTCTTGATAAGGGTCTGATGTGCTTCTGCAAGTCCAAGCTCCCATGGAAGTCCTGCATTGTAGATAGAGTTTCTAGGAGCCGCACCTGTACCGCCGTCATAGCCTGAGATAAGGATAACACCTGCGCCTGCCTTTGCAACGCCTGCCGCAACTGTACCAACACCGCACTCAGAAACGAGCTTTACAGAAATTCTTGCGTTCTTGTTTGCGTTTTTCAGGTCATAGATAAGCTGAGCCAAGTCCTCGATAGAGTAGATATCGTGGTGTGGCGGAGGTGAGATAAGCGACACGCCAGGTGTGGAGTGTCTTGTTTTAGCTATCCATGGATAAACCTTTTTGCCAGGGAGATGACCGCCCTCGCCAGGCTTTGCGCCCTGTGCCATTTTTATCTGTATCTCATCAGCAGATGTGAGGTATCTTGAAGTTACACCAAAACGTCCCGAAGCCACCTGCTTGATAGCTGAACATCTGTCCTCAGAAGTACCCTTTGTGAGAAGTCTGTCAAGGCTCTCACCGCCCTCGCCTGAGTTTGACTTGCCGTGAAGTCTGTTCATTGCGATAGCAAGTGCTTCATGAGCTTCCTGAGAGATAGAGCCGTAGGACATAGCGCCCGTCTTAAATCTTCTTACAATAGAGTCAACGCTCTCAACTTCCTCCAGCGGAACAGGATTTTCAGCAAAGTTGAAATCCATAAGACCTCTGATGTTCACAGGGTCCATTTCCTCAGAGATAAGCTTTGAATACTTCTTGTATGTTTCATAGTCGCCAGTCCTTGCAGCCTGCTGGAGCAGATAGATAGACTGAGGATTGTAAAGATGCTCCTCCTTGCCGCTTCTGAACTTGTGGCTTCCTCTTGATTCAAGCTCTGTGTCTGTGCCAAGTCCAAGAGGGTCAAAGGCTGATGTATGAAGTCTGTCAACGTTCTTTTCGATATCAGATATTGTGATACCGCCTATTCTGCTGACAGTACCTGTGAAATACTTGTTTATAACGTCCTGACCGATACCGATAGCCTCGAATATCTGTGAGCCTTGATATGACTGTATAGTAGAGATACCCATTTTTGAAGCTATCTTTACGATACCATGGAGAACAGCCGCATTATAATCGTCAACAGCGGCATAGTAATCCTTATCGAGAAGGTCGTCAGCAATAAGCTCGTGGATAGTTTCCTGAGCAAGATAAGGGTTGATAGCGGAAGCGCCATAGCCAAGCAGTGTTGCAAAGTGATGAACTTCTCTAGGCTCGCCGCTTTCGAGGATAATAGCAAGAGATGTTCTCTTCTTTGTAACAACAAGGTGCTGATGAAGTGCTGATACTGCAAGCAGCGACGGGATAGCAAGGTGGGTCTCGTCAACTCCCCTGTCTGAAAGGATAAGGATATTTGCGCCCTCGCTGAACGCCTTGTCTGCTTCTATATAAAGTCTGTTTATAGCCTTTTCAAGTCTTGTGTTCTTATAATAAAGTATAGGGATAACAGCTACCTTAAAGCCAGGAATGTGCATATTCTTTATTTTAAGGATATCTGTTGAGGTAAGGATAGGGTCGTGTATCTTCATTACCTTGCAATTTTCAGGCTTTTCTTCAAGAATGTTGCCGTCCTCACCGATATAGACAGTTGTGGAGGTAACTATTTCCTCTCTGATAGCGTCTATAGGCGGATTTGTTACCTGTGCAAAGAGCTGTTTGAAGTAGTTGAACAGTGGCTGAGGCTCTTTTGAAAGCACCGCAAGCGGGCTGTCTGTACCCATAGCGGCAATAGACTCAGAGCCGTTCTTTGCCATTGGCAGGATAGATGTCATAACGTCCTCATAGGTATAGCCAAAGGCTTTCTGAAGTCTTTGTCTTTCCTCGTAGCCGTGTTCCTCTACCTTGATGTTTGGTATCTTGAGGTCTTTAAGTCTGACAAGGTTGCTGTCAAGCCACTCGCCGTAAGGCTGCTTTGAAGCATAGTATTCCTTAAGCTCGTCATCGTCGATAACTCTGCCCTGAACAGTATCAACAAGAAGCATTTTGCCCGGGCGAAGTCTTTCCTTTTCAACGATATTGTCTGACGGGATAGGAAGTGCGCCAACCTCAGATGAAAGGATAAGATTGCCGTCCTTTGTGATATAATATCTTGACGGACGCAGACCGTTTCTGTCAAGCACTGCACCCATGATATCTCCGTCAGAGAAAAGGATAGAAGCAGGTCCGTCCCATGGCTCCATCATAGTTGCGTAATACTGATAGAAGTCTTTCTTAGCCTGACTCATCGTGCCATTGTTATCCCATGGCTCAGGGATCGTTATCATGACAGCCAGCGGCAGATCCATTCCACTCATGACCAAAAATTCAAGTGTGTTGTCGAGCATTGCAGAGTCAGAGCCTTCTGTGTTTACAACAGGTGTGACCTTATCAAGGTCGCCCTTCAAATGCTCAGACTTCATCGTTTCCTCACGAGCAAGCATTTTATCAGCATTGCCTCTGATAGTGTTTATCTCACCGTTGTGAACGATCATTCTGTTAGGATGAGCTCTCTGCCAGCTTGGGTTTGTGTTGGTAGAAAATCTTGAATGTACCATAGCGATAGCAGACTCGTAGTCCTTATCCTGAAGGTCAGGGAAGAACTTTCTGAGATCCTGCACAAGGAACATTCCTTTATATACTATAGTTCTGCTTGAAAGTGATACAACGTAGGTGTCCTCATTTGACTGCTCGAACACACGTCTTGCAACATATAGCTTGCGGTCAAAGTCAAGACCCTTTTTAACGCCCTTCGGACGCTTGATGAAGCACTGCATTATGGCAGGCATACACTGGGCAGCTCTCTTGCCAAGCACCTCAGGCTTTGCAGGAACGACTCTCCAGCCAAGGATCTCCAGACCCTCTTTTTCGGCGATTATCTCAAACATCTTCTTTGCCTGATTTCTCGCAAGCTCGTTCTGTGGGAAGAAGAACATACCAACAGCATAATCTCTCTCCTCGCCAAGCGTGATCCCAAGCTCAGCGGCGGCGATCTTCTTGAAGAATTTATGTGAGATCTGAAGCAGGATACCTACTCCGTCACCTGTTTTGCCCTCTGCGTCCTTACCAGCACGATGCTCAAGCGTTTCAACGATAGTCAGCGCATTTGCAACAGTATCGTGGCTCTTTTTGCCCTTAATGTTCACAACAGCACCTATTCCGCAGTTATCATGCTCGAATTTCGGTGAATACAGGCTTTTTACATTAGTCATATCCTCCATGCGTTCCATTTTTATCACCCTTTCCTGCCAAACTGTAAAAAAAATTATAGCTTATCGTTCAGCAACGTATGTTATTTCACGGCTCATAGCCGATTTTTAGCTGTTTTTAACAAAAGATTTGCAGGAAGAAATTAAAATCCTGCAATCCTGCATAAATGCAAACAAACTCAAAGCGTGGTTTTTCGCACAAATGCAAGAAAATAGCCTTTTGCCGTCTTTTTTGACGACTTAATCATTATAACACACATTACAGCAAAATGCAAGAGTAAATGATAAAACTTGCATAAATTCATTATTAATTTTTAGTTAATCGGTATACATATATAACTTATGATTTCATATCGCTTTCCTAGGTAAACCTTGTAAACTAACGTAACAACGCTCTTTTCAGCTTATTTACAGCCATTTTCAGTGGAGAATCGTACTCCTTGTAAAAATGCTGATAATCCTTAGAATTGTTCCAGTCACCACCCCATTTCCAGCCATGACGCCTGAAAATGCAATAGCAAAGGTCTGTTCTGTCAATCTTGTGATCAAAAGCCTTGTCACGGTCTGCATACTCTGCAGCATTGGCAGGCATGACCTTATTCCCCACTATATAAGGATTTATGAGAGGGTTTATGTCTATCGCCCTGCCGTAGCTGTGAGCCGAGATAGTGTTGGTACCAGCCACCACCCTATAGTTGAAGGCAGAGGAATTGTTATCCGCCATTGACCTTTCATCATCAGCGTCATACTCGTCCACGAGCCTGATTTTTTCTATCTCATAACCGCCCTCGAAAAGCTCATAGAAGATATCCAGAACCTCCTGCGCAAGCTTCCTCGCCACGATAAGCTCCCCCGACTGCACCTTATGCTCAAAGTCATAGTATCTCACACGCAGATAGGCAAGGTCGCCCAACTTCACATAGGGATTTTCCTTATAGGAAACGCCTTTGATACGCTCTATCACCTCATTTGGAAGCTCCTCAGCCGTAAAGCCCTCTCTGTATAATATCTTTTCCATAAAAAACACTCCTTACAAAAAGCGGTCAAGGCATGATACCTTGACCGTCCTTATTATTTATCCGCAGACTTGTAGTACATAACAACAGGTGTACCGTAAGGCACGTTGTCATAAACATATTTGGCATCGTCATAGCTCATATTTATACAGCCGTGAGAGCCGTTGTATTTGTATATCTCACCGCCGAAATATCCGCCTCGCCACGTTGAATCGTGAAGACCTATTCCGCAGAGAGAAACGTTGTTCCAGAAGTTGCACTTTGTATCCCACTCGTCGCCATCGGCATTTGTGTCTTTCATACGCTTGTTGGTCTCCTTTGACCACAGCTTATAAACACCAGGGAGAGTTGTTCTCGCCTCAGATGTGGTCTGACCTGAAACTATATAGGTATCGAGCTTTTTCTTGCCCTTTTCATAATACCACAAGTGCTGATCGGTAAGGTCTATCTCAATATAAGTGTCGCCTATATCATCGTCCTTGCTTCTCGCAGACTCAACACCTGTAAAGTCAAAATAACCGGTACTGTAATAGATAGGGTCTACCTTGTCAACGCTCTCGCCCTTTTCAAGCATATCCACAAGATCGTCACAAGTCTTTTCCTGATCTATCCACCAACCGTATTTAGCATCAGAGCTTGTCGGCACGATTATGTCGCCCTGCAAAGTGGCGTGGAATTTTCTCTTAGTATTATATGTATCATACTTCTTTGCGAGCTTTTCCACATACTCCATGGCTTTCTTTCTATCCACAGTGTAGCTTCCGTCATCTTTGAGCTTTATCATTTTCATAAGCTCCTCGCCCGTGAGAGTTTCTGTGGTGTAGTCAAAATCGTATGTGACAGAAAGCTGGAAAACATCGTTTCGTTTCTTGCAATCGCCCTCAAGGTCTGCGCTCTTCACCTCCGGAAGAGAATAACAACCTGTGTCCTTGTCAAGCTCAACGCTAAGCTCACCTGCCGCCACGCTTTGCGTAACATAAGCTTCAAGCTTTTTCATATCGGTTATCTTGTTTCCCTGCACCTCAGGGGTGATAACATAAGCCGTCTTATCCGCGTTAAGGCCAAGCTTTGCATCAGCAGTTTCAACATCGCCCCAGTTTGCTTTCTCCACAAGCTTCTGAAGCTTCTCAACATCAAATGTGATGTCCTCATTAAAGCTATAGGTGGAGTTCTGTATAAATCCAGAGAACCATGTTTTTCTGTTCACGCTGTCATAGATCTTCTGAAGATCGTCCTTGCCGCTTAGTCTGTAATCAAAATCAGCCGTCTTGAAAACAACAGGCGTGCCGTCGATAGTTTTGACCGTAAGCTCATAAGGCATATCGTTCACCCCGAGCAGATCGCAAGCCTGTTCAAATGTCTTTCCGCCCACGTCAATGCCATTCACTGTTGTGCCGCTCAGAAATCTGTTGCTATAGTAAGCTCTTCCAATAAAATATCCTCCGCCCACAACTATCACGATAGCAGCTGCCGCAGTGCCGCAGATAATGCCGATATTGTTGCGTTTTTTCTTTCTTTTCTTATTCTTTGACGAACCTTTTGCAGAGCTGTTTTTCTTAACAGATGTCGCAGGCTTTTTCTTTATCTTTGTGGAATTTTCCGTCATCAATTATCCTCCTGTACAAAATGACGTTCGGCATTTGCCGACAATGTATCAAGAATAATTATATCACGCTTTTTTCCTTTTGTCTATAGGATAGGCTGAAAAATTTGTCACAAAAAGAGTGCCGGATATTCTTATTTAATGTACAAATAAACGTACTGCAAACAAACTACACGCAAACACAGTAAAAAAATATCGGGTAGATAACTCCACCCGATACAATATCAGTCTTTTATATACTTGTTCTTGACCTCGCTGTAGGTCTTGCAGAAGCGGTCATGGGAGATATACGCTCCCCAGCTCATGTTATCGTCCACCTGAGGGTCCATAACATATACCTGACCGTTTATCGTTACCTCCACCCACATATGATAGCCGTAACCGCCTGCCGCCATAGCGGTCTTGCCGTCAACGGTCTTTGCGTCAAAGCCTATGTAGTTGAGCATTGCGGCGTAAACGTAAGAATATTCTGTGCAAGTGCCGTAACCGTCCTCAAGAACAGCCTTGACAGGATTTGCCCAGCCGCCGTAATCGTAGACCGTGTTCTTTATAATATAATCGTAGCAAGCCACAGCCTTTTCGTAGTTTGTCATATCATCTGATATTATCTTATCGAGATATTTCAGAAGTATCTTTTCTTCCTTTGCGCTGAGCGTCGCCTTTGGATCAAGCACTGCAGAATTAAGTCGCTGTGCAGGGGTCTTGCCGTTGTCGACAACAGGTGCAGTGGTTGTAGTTGTAACAGGCTTTTTAGTTGTTGTCACCTTAGCGGTGGTAGTCTTTTTCTTGGTAGTAGTCACCGCAGGCGTTGTGGTCGTAACAGGGGCAGTTGTTGTCTTTGCAGTGGTAGTAGTTTTTGCAGTAGTAGTTTTCGCTGTTGTAGTCTTTTTTGTAGCCTTTGAGGCAACAGTATCGCTGTCAGTAGTGCTGACAGGGGCGGAAGTAACAGCAGAAACCTTTGTTTCAGACTTTGAAGCCTGCTGAGTTTTCTTTGTCACAAGACTTACTGATATGCTAAGCTTTGTGTCAGCGGAAGTCACGCTCTGTACTGCGGTCACTGACGCTGGCTTCTGTGATATTACAGAGGTTGTTACGCTCTCTGATTTCAAAGCTGTTTCGGAAGCTGACTTTGTTGCCTTTGTTGTTTCGCTTTTTGCAGTTTTTACAGCCTTTACAGCCTCGGTCTGAGAATTTTTCGCAGTTTCCTTGACGGCTGATGTTGTAAGAACAGTTGTGATATCCCCGATCTGCTCAGATGTTTCCTTGTCAGAAACAGCAGAAATGACCTTTGCATTTTCAGGCGGCATGACCGCACATGGCTGGATAACGTTTTTATCAAGTGTCGCAAAAGTCGCAGCAGATACTGTCACAACTCCGCAGGCAGAAAGCACAGCCACACAGCGGGATATCCCCGACTTCAAATAACCCAATTCAGAACGCTCCTTTCAAATGTGATAAACTAAACCATATTATAATGAATAAGGTTACAAAAGTCAAGGGGCATTGTAATCAAATTGTAATTTTCAAACCGTTTTTTCACTCGTTTATGAAGTTTATATGAACGTCAAGTTACAACCATTGTACATTTTATATCCCAAGAACGACAATAAGGGGTCTATTTTTATCACTTTTAACAAATTTCGCAAAACTTTTATTAATAATACCGAAAAACGGACACCTGCGTTACAAAAGCCCATATTTTCCACGATATTTTACATATCTATCCACAAAATCACCCACGCAAAAAAAGAACGCAGACACAAGCCAGCGTTCCCTTTTTGAAGTATATGAAGTATATATGGAGAAAAAAGTATATGTGTAAATTTCATCTTTTTGTCTATCTCTTATCTTGTTTATATAATACTCCGCCAATGTGACAGTTTTATGATAATGTGCTGAAAACTAATACACAAAAAATAAGTGCAAAAAAAACGCCTGCCATATGACAGACGTTTTCTCTTAGTTTAAGTAAATTACTCAGCCTGAGGTGCTCCTACAGGGCAAGTACCTGCGCAAGAACCGCAGTCGATGCACTCGTCAGCGTTAATAGCACACTTACCGTCAGCCTCGGAGATAGCTCCTACTGGACATGCGTCCATGCAAGCGCCGCAGCCGATGCACTCATCACTAATCTTATAAGCCATTTTCACAGACCTCCTTGCATAAATTCTACAAGTATCATATCAAATACTATACTTATATAATAACACATTTTCTGAAAAAATCAAGAGGTTTTCGGCATTTCATAAAAATTTCACATAGATTTTAAGTGATTTTTCAGTTAGTATTTACTAATCAGCTAGATGCTTGCCAATTCCTGCTGTGAGATAAGTGCAAATCCTGCTTCACTCAAAGCTTCCAGAGCGGCTGTAACGTTCTCCACTCTAAGGATAAGGTAAGCCGTGTTTTCCTTAGTGTTTATGAATGCAGAATACATATACTCAACGCTGATGTTGTCATTGTAGAGAGCTTTCATTGCTTCTGAAAGTCCGCCTGGGCGGTCATTTATCTCCACTGCAAGCACCTGAGTGGTGGTAACGGAAAAACCCTCTGTTTTCAAGGCTGAAACTGCTTTTTCAAAATCGTCAACGATAAGTCTGAGAATACCGAAATCCTTTGTGTCAGCAAGCGACATTGCACGGATATTCACATCATTATCCCCAAGTATTTTTGTAACGGCAGACAATCTGCCAGGTCTGTTTTCAATAAAAACCGAAAGCTGTTTTACTGTCATAAAATTACCCCCTGTCTTTTAGACAAGCTTTCTCTTGTCGATAACTCTTACTGCCTTGCCCTCAGAACGTGGAATGCTCTTTGGCTCAACAAGTCTTATCTTCGCCTTGATGCCAAGGATATTATGGATATCGTTGGATATCTTCTTCTCAAGATCCTCGATAGACTTGACAGTATCAGAGAACATATCGTCATTAAGCTCGACTCTTATCTCGAAAGTATCAGAATTGTTCACCCTGTCAACGACTATCTGATAGTTAGGGCTTGCCTTTGATATCTTAAGAAGCACTGACTCTATCTGCGATGGGAACACGTTTACGCCCTTAATGATGAGCATATCGTCGCTTCTGCCCATTGGCTTGCACATTTTGACAAGAGTTCTGCCACATGAGCATTTCTCTCTTGTAAGAATACAAATATCTCTTGTTCTGTATCTCAGCAGAGGGAAAGCTTCCTTTGTGATACTTGTGAATACAAGCTCGCCCTTTGAGCCTTCAGGAAGCACCTCTCCTGTGTCAGGGTCGATTATCTCTGCGATAAAGTTGTCCTCATTGATGTGCATACCAGACTGTGCTTCGCACTCGAAAGCTACGCCTGGACCGCTTGTTTCTGTCAGACCATAGATATCGTAAGCCTTGATACCAAGAAGCTTCTCTATCTCATGACGCATTTCTTCCGTCCAAGGCTCAGCACCGAAGATACCAGCTTTGAGTGTAAGCTCCTCTGGCTTTATGCCCATTTCCTTTACAGTTTCACCTATATAAGCGGCATATGACGGAGTACAGCACAGGATAGTAGAACCTAGATCCTGCATGAACTGTATCTGTCTTTCTGTGTTTCCTGATGACATCGGCAACGTAAGACAGCCCACCTTATGAGAGCCGCCGTTAAGACCTGCTCCGCCTGTAAAAAGTCCATAGCCATATGCAACGTGGCAAACGTCGTCTTTTGTTCCGCCTGCGGCAACTATAGCTCTTGCACAGCAATTTTCCCAAAGGTCGATATCATGCTGAGTGTAGAAAGCCACAACTCTCTTGCCTGTGGTTCCGCTTGTTGAATGTATTCTCACGCACTCTGAAAGCGGCTTTGCAAGCAGACCGTAAGGATAAGCCTCACGCAGATCAGCCTTTGAAAGGAACGGCAGCTTGTGCAGGTCCTCAATGCCGTGGATATCATCAGGCGTTACGCCCTTTTCTTCCATAAGCTTCTTGTAGTATGGCACATTGTCCCAGACGTGCTTGACCTGCTTGACAAGTCTTTCGCTCTGGAGCTTTTTCATGTCCTCGTGCGCCATGCACTCGATCTCTTCGTTCCAATATTTTCCCATTGGAACACACCTCCTGTTAAAATGGTTTCGGTCATATTACTCGGGTATCAACTTTGCACAAGTATCATACGCCGTACATTTCTTCAAGCATCTTAATGCCTGTTTTCGTTTTGAACACCTTGTCACGGAAGCTTTTTATGCTCTCTTTGGAAAGGCTGTCCTCGAAAGCGTTCACAAGGAAATCTGCTTCCAAGAGTATCTGCCAGTCAAGCCCCTGGGCGCCCTCATAGGTGTGGTGATGTGCGATAAGGAAGCACACCCTGTCTATGATATCCTCGTCAAAGTCAAGCTCTGTGAGCATTTTCCGTGCAGGCTCAGGACCTAACTGTTCCTGAAGCTTTCCGCCGCAGTGACCCTTGCCGTATCTCTCCTCCGCAGGCTTTATACCTATATCATGCACCACCGACGCAACGTCAAGGCAGTACATAGCGCGGATATCAAGCCCCTCTGCCCTGCCGATAACACGGGCAAAGGTATGAACCTTTATAAAGTGCTGTATACGCTTAGGGTCGCCGCCGAAAAACTCGGTCATTTTTATGATAAGACCGCTTATCTCGTCCATTATTTTACCTCTCTGCCGAGAGCGAACGCCTTTTTATTCAGTTCAAGGAACTTTGCAGGAACACAGTTTTCAAGAGCCTTCTGCCAAACGTCCTCATCAAAAGCCATTTTAGTTGACACAACGCCCATGAGAACAACGTTTGAAGCCTTTGCAGTACCAGCCTGCTCCGCAAGTGCCAGTGCGTCAACAGCGATAACGTCAACGCCCTCTGCTTTAAGCTTGCCTATGATATCCTCAGGATAAACAGCCGCACCTGTGATAACAGGCATTGGGTCTATCTGCTGAGTTGAAGTGATGATATGTCCGCCCTTCTTGAGATATGAAACATATCTTGCGGCTTCAAGCTGTTCAAAGCTGATGATGATATCAGCTTCGCCTTTTTCAACCACAGGCGAGCATACCTCGCTGCCGTACTTAACGTATGTAACAACAGAGCCGCCACGCTGGCTCATTCCGTGTACCTCGCTGACCTTTACATCAAAGCCCTGTGAGAGAAGCACGTTTCCTATTATTCTTGACGCAAGCAGTGAACCCTGTCCGCCTACGCCCACTATCATAATTGATCTTGTTTTCATTATTTACACCTCGAAATATATGTTATCATTAGTCGCATATCGCACCCAGCTTACACATTTCCTTGCATATGCCGCAGCCTACGCACTGTGTATGGTCGATAACGCACTTGCCGTCATGGATAGATATAGCAGGACAGCCTATCTTCAGGCACTGCTTACAGCCAACGCACTTATCATTGTTTACCTTGAGCGGTGGATTGTGCTTTACATATTTAAGAAGTGCGCATGGACGTCTTGAAATAATGACGCTTGGTTCTTCCTTGGCAAGCTCTTCCTTGATAACAGCCTCTGTTTCAGCCATGTGATATGGGTCAACAACTCTTACGCTCTTGATACCAAGTGAATGGCAGAGCATTTCAAGGTCAACGGCATAAGCAGGGTCGCCCTTAAGGTTTTTACCAGTTGTAGGGTTCTGCTGATGACCTGTCATACCTGTGATAGAGTTATCGAGAATGATAACAGTTGAATTTGTGGAGTTATATGCAACGTTCACAAGACCTGTCATACCGCTGTGCATGAATGTAGAGTCACCGATAACGGCAACAGACTTCTTCTCAGCCTCTGCGCCTCTTGCCTTGTTGAAGCCGTGAAGTCCGCTGATAGAAGCACCCATGCAGATAGTTGAATCCATAGCACAAAGCGGTGCTGTTGCGCCGAGAGTATAGCAGCCGATATCGCCTGATACCATAACGCCCAGCTTATGCAGGCAATAGAACAGACCTCTGTGAGGACATCCCGGACACATAACAGGAGGTCTTACAGGCACGTTATCCTCAAATGTGATATACTCAGGCTTCTCACCAAGTATCTTTTCAGCAACGATAGTCTGTGATATCTCGCCCATAAGGCTGAAAAGCTCCTTGCCGATAACGTTCACACCGTTCTTTTTGCAGTGTGTTTCGATAACATCGTCAAGTTCCTCGATTACATAGACCTTTTCGCACTTTGCGGCAAAGTCCTTTATTATCTGAATTGGCATTGGGTTTACGATACCGAGTTTAAGGTATGACGCCTTGTCACCAAGTGCTTCCTTTGCATACTGATATGAGATACCGCTTGTGATAACGCCTATCTTTGTATCGTTCATCTCTACCTTATTGAGCGGTGAAGTTTCGGCATAATCAGCGATAGCCTTCATTCTTGCCTCAACAACAGGGTGACGGCGGATAGCGTTACCAGGCATCATAACATACTTCTGGATATTCTTTTCATATGGGATATTCTCCCTTTCCTCTCTCTCGCAAAGCTCAACGGCTGACTGAGAGTGAGAAACTCTGGTGGACAGTCTTACGATAACAGGAACATCGAACTTTTCAGAAAGCTCGAAAGCAGCCTTAGCAAACTCCTTGCACTCTCCTGAATCGGAAGGCTCTATCATCATTGTCTTAGAAGCGATGGCATGGTGACGTGAATCCTGCTCGTTCTGTGACGAGTGCATACCAGGGTCATCGGCGACAGCTATTACCATACCTGCCGTTACACCTGTGTAGCCTGCTGTGTAAAGAGGGTCAGCGGCAACGTTAAGACCAACGTGCTTCATTCCGCAGAAGCTTCTTGCACCGCCTATAGAAGCGCCAAGAGCCACTTCCATTGCCACCTTTTCATTAGGCGCCCACTCAGCATATACCTCGTCATATTTTGCAACAGCTTCTGTTATCTCAGTTGACGGAGTACCAGGGTAAGATGATACAACCTTACAGCCTGCCTCATACAGACCTCTTGCAAACGCCTCGTTTCCAAGCATTAGTTTTTTCATACAATAAATCTTTCCTTTCACTGCACCGACCATTTTTTCGTGGTCGGTAGAAATAAACAATAATTAAAATAGATACAAGTAATTATACCACAAATTTCACCAAAATGCAACAACTTTTTTGATTTAAAGCACCAATAGAGCGTTATAAAAAGTTTGCTTACGGCAATTTTGTCAGTTTGCATAAAATATCAAGGGAGCTTCTGTGCAAAAATTTATGCCAGCTTACACGTTTTGAGCAACAAAAAATAAATCGCCGCCAGGCGATACCATAATTCCTCATTCCTCACTCCTCATTCCTCATTCTTAACACTCCTCATTCCTCATTCTCACCTCCTCACTTGTTAAAAAAATTGTACTTGAAAAAAGAGCATAAATGTTGTATAATAACAAAGTATACTTATATTTACGTTCGGAGGATATACATAATGAAAAAATACACACTTGACGAGGTCTACACAGCCGATATGACAGCGTTTCAGAGAGAAAGATATAACAGAGTTGCAGATGAATTTGAAAAGCTTTTCGGTGAAAAGCCAACTGCTTTCTTCTCAGCTCCAGGCAGAACTGAGGTAGGCGGCAACCACACCGACCACAACTTCGGCTGTGTTCTTGCGGCAGGCGTTTCACTCGATGTTATTGCCGCTGTCGCTCCTGACACCGAAGAGAACGTTATTACAATAAAGTCCGAGGGCTTCCCAATGGACACTGTGAACGTTGATGACGACACTATCTACGAGGAGCAGAAAAACACATCAGCGGCACTTATAAGAGGTATGTCCGCAGGCTTTAAGAAGAATGGTCACAATGTCGGAGGCTTCAAGGCTTATGCTACTTCAAACGTGCTCAAAGGCTCTGGACTTTCTTCATCTGCGGCTTATGAAGTGCTTATCGGAACTATCCTCAACGGTCTTTACAACGAGGGCGAGGTTTCTGCTGTGGAGATAGCTCAGATAGCTCAGTTTGCGGAAAATGTATATTTTGGCAAGCCATCAGGTCTTATGGACCAAATGGCATCATCAGTAGGCGGATTTATCACTATCGACTTTGCTGACGAAAAGCACCCTGTTATCGACTCTGTAAAATTCGATTTCACAAAAAGCGGTCACGCACTGTGTATCGTTGACACAAAGGGCAACCATGCCGACCTCACCCCTGAGTATGCGGCTATCCCTGCGGAAATGAAGTCTGTTGCGGCTTTCTTTGGCAAAAAGGTACTGAGAGAAATTACAAAGGAACAGCTTCTTGAAAACATCTGCGCCATTAGAGAAAAGTGCAGTGACAGAGCTGTGCTTAGAGCGCTCCACTTCTTTGACGATAACGAGAGAGTTGGCAAGGAAGCTTCTGCACTTTCAGAGGGCAACTTTGATGCTTTCCTGAGCCTTATCAATGAATCAGGCGATTCATCATTCAAATATCTTCAGAACATCTATGCCTCTTCTGCACCAAACGAGCAGGGTCTTTCACTTGCTCTGTATCTTGCAAAGCAGGCTCTTGGCGGTGAGGGTGCTTGCAGAGTACACGGAGGTGGCTTTGCAGGAACTATCCAAGCGTTCGTACCTGAAAAGAAGCTTGAAGCTTTCAAGGCTGAAATGGAGAGAGTATTCGGTGAAGGCTCATGCTATGTGCTGTCCATAAGACCTGTTGGCGGCGTGCAGATCGACCTTTAATATAGGAGTTATCATGAAAAATCCATTTGCAGGCTTGAAGAAAAAGCAGGTGAAGTTGCAGTTTTCCACCTGTGGAGAGATAATGATAGACGGACTTCCCTTTGCTTTCGGAGTGGAGAGTGCAGGGAAAGCGTCAGACAAAGGGCTTTGCGTCTCGATATCTGGTGAAGCTGTCAATGACGGACGTGTTACCTTTTCAAACCTTGAATACTACGAAAACCATGGCGGAAAGATAACCCTTGTGAAGCATGGCTTTTCACTTGTCACCAAAAAGGACGGCAAGAAAATTTATCAGGCGAAGTTTACCAAAATACCTATCACCGAAAAGGACACCTCAGTGCTTTTCAGAAAGCTCACCGAGGAAGAGGTCGTCCAACGGCTCAACTGCGAGATAGCTTTTAAGGTGACCCCTCATTTCAGCGGTGAGGACACACCCGAAGTCATGCTCACAGTTTATCCTTATGAAAATATGCTCACAGGGTCGGCTGTGCAGTGGCTAAAGGTCACGTCTGACAAGGACTATTTTCTGCACAAATATTCTAATAAATAACAGGAGAGTTTATCCCATATGAGAATGAGAAGAAAGAAAAATCTTGAGGCACGTCTTGAAGCCTGCGGAGATTATATTTTATATCTTGACCGTGACGAGAAGAATTTTCAGGACAAATCAAACAAACAGCTTATTGATTTTGAGAAGATATTCGGAAACAGCAATCCCATTGTGCTGGAGATAGGCTGTGGAAAGGGTCAGTTTGCAAGAGAGATAGCCAAGAGAAATCCTGACAAGAATTTCCTTGCAGTAGAAAAAAGCAGTAACGTTATAGTTGACGCCGCACAAATGGCTATAGACGAGGGCATACCGAACCTGAGATTTGCAAGGGGCGAGGCTGAATATCTGGATTGCTTTATCCCCGAAAAGTCAGTGGAGTGTATCTATCTTAACTTTAGCTGTCCGTATCCTAAAAATACATATGCACGTCATAGGCTCACATACCGAGCTTTTCTTGAAATATACAGACGTATTCTTGTGGACAAAGGCGAGATATACCAAAAGACCGACAATATGCACTTCTTTGAGTTCTCCTTGGAGGAGTTCTCTGCGGCAAATTACGGACTTAAAAACATTTCTCTCGACCTTCACAACAGTGACTTCGAGGGCAATATCGTAACGGAATATGAGAAGAAATTCTCAGACATGGGTATGCCTATCTACAGATTGGAGGCGTTCGTAAAATAATGAGCGAGCAGATAAATCCAATTGTCAACGAGGAAGATATAAGTGCTGACGGCAAGCTTCGCAAATGGTCAACAGGCAGAAAAGCCAAGTGGATAATTTGGATAGTCGTTATTCTTGCAGTAGCCCTCGGCTTCTGGCATCAGCACTATATGCGCTCCGACAGCCAGATAAAAGCCGTTTTCAATGACAACAAAGCCACCTTTCAGACCACTGCGGAGTTTATGATAGAAAGCATTTCATGCGAAAAGCCGACACTACCAAAGGGCAAATGCTCCATTAAATCGCTCACTGAAAACAATGCCTGCAAGTCTGTGAAGAAAGAACTTGAGGAGCTGGAGCGCAGGAACGTTACATACATCGACAGCGACGGCTTGACAGTGAAATTCTATACCATTTATGACCATTACTATATTTACCGCTCACCCATAAGCTCATCAGGGGGCGAGAATAACCTCGGCAATGGCTGGTCATATGTTAAAACAAGCAAAAGCTGATTTTTTTATGGACGAAAAAAAATTTTTTCGTCCATTTTATTATGCAATCAAACGGTCTTTACATTCGTGTTATAGATGAAAGGCTTTTCAAAACAACAAAGGAGGTGACAGCTTTGACAAGAGATATTGACTACATAGTTGACAAATTTTCAGACGATATCTACCGAGCGGCACTGGCAGTCACAGGCAGCGTTCACGAGGCGGAGGATATAGTCAGCGAGGTCATAATAAAATATTTCACAAGGCAGGGTGAGCTTTTCTTCAATGATGACGAGCATCTTAAAGCGTGGCTGCTGAGAACGGCGATAAATCTATCCAAAGACCTGCTAAGGTCGGCAGGCAGACGTCTGCGTGCAGAAAATGAGGTAAGTGCAAGCAGCGATTTTTCATCACCTGATATGCAAATAGATGTGCAAAACGCTATAAACAGGCTGGATAAAAAATACAGAATTGTGCTTTATCTTTTTTATTATCAAGGCTGCAAGACCGATGAGATAGCCGACATTTTGGGAACAAGCAAGGGCACGGTCACATCAAGGCTGAAAAGAGCAAGAGAAAAACTAAAGCTTTCACTTTCAGACTATGACGAAAAGGAGATGAGCGTATGAACGAAAGAGATATAAAGAATTATTTTGCAAACGCAAGCCTATCGGAACAAAAGAAAGATCAGCTCAAAGAAACGCTCAAACAGCAATTTCCACAGCAAGACGGAGATATAAATACGGATACTTTCACACCACAAACCGAGCCGACACAGCCTGCCATAGTCGCAAGACACAAGGGTGCAAAGGTAGTTGCGGCAGCGGCGGCAGTGGCGCTTGTAATGTCAGGCGGAATTTACATGACAAGAAATATCCATGACTACGAGCCGAACGCAGGCACAGCTCCACCTGCAAACAGCAGTGTATCCGGCGATACAGGTACACTGCAGTTGTGTTCAGCAGACTTTATAAAGCTTGCAGACACAGTGCTTGAAAGCGCAAATTCTACGGTAGGAAATCTCGACATAATACAAAACAGCCCTGCATACTGCGATATAGTCTACAGCGGCAACTATGACGAAAATATCGAGGGCAAGGAACACAGCACAAGGTATTACGTTGACCTGCTGGAGAAAACCGACAGCGGACTTCCAAGCGTGGATTTTTTGACAGATGATAACAGCTATGAGCCAAATTCTTTGGTAATCGATATCCTGTCGGAGATAAAAACCCTTGATGAGGACGCTTTTAACAAGGCGGTGAATTGCAGAATAGAAGCCCATATTGAGAATAACAACTGCAAGATAACCATTTCAGACAGCGATAACAGCGTTTCTCTCAAATACGGAAGCGGCGAAAGCTTCACTGAAAATGCCAAAATTATAGCTCAAACCCTCAAAAATGACCTGCTGGATATCTATGATGAAAGCTCTATGAAAAACCCAGACAATGCCATTTTTAGCTACTCCCCTGCTGACTATAATTATTACAACGATATCATGAACAGCAACAATACAACAGAATATGTAAAGTCAGACTATGCGCAAAATGGATATATCACAAACGAAAGTCTGAACCTCCTGACCCTGAATATCGTCAACGATTCGGACATACAGTTCAATATGGCGACAGATTATTTCACTGTGGATATGTTCACAAACAGATTTACTCTGTATAGCTACGCCAATGACGGAAGCTGGGCGGTGTATGATTCCGCTCCGTTTTCAAGCACCAGCACTGTGGAAGCTGACCCGTCAGCCACGGCGCAGTATATTTTTGAAAAGGCGCAGGCGCTTGTAACAAAGTATAACACCAGCGGCAAGAAGCTTCACTTTGACAATGTGACCTCACTCGACCTTGCGAAAGAGCTTGCAATGTCGTATGTGCCAGATATGGACAAAGAAGATAACATCACGCCGGAGCTTTTCGCATATGGACTTTGGGTAGAAACTCTGCCATATGACAAAGAGTCCAGCTCCTATGATTTATCCGGACTTGACTTTTCAATATACTTTGAAAAGGATAAGGACGGCAGTGCATATGATGTAACCCAGGTGGATGTCACAGTTGAGGGGGATATGGTCTATTCATACTCCAAAGGTGCGATCAGCGGAAATTGATAAAATGCCAACAAGACAAAAAGAACGACCTGCATTGCAAGTCGTTCTCTTTTTATGCGATAATATTTATCCACAAATTAGTTGTTGATGAGCTTCTCGTCATCATTGTTCCAGCTGTAGAGCTTTCTGATCTCCTTACCAACCTTCTCAGAAGGATGCTCAGCGTGGAGCTTTCTCATAGCCTTGAAGTGTACCTGTGAACCTGCGTCAGACATATCAAGGAGGAAGTCCTTAGCGAATGTACCGTCCTGAATGTCAGACAGAACCTTCTTCATAGCCTTCTTAGTGTCCTCAGTAACGATCTTTGGACCTGTGATGTAGTCGCCGTACTCAGCTGTGTTAGAGATAGAATATCTCATGCCCTCGAAACCTGACTGATAGATAAGGTCAACGATGAGCTTCATCTCATGGATACACTCAAAGTATGCGTTTCTTGGGTCATAACCAGCTTCACAAAGTGTTTCAAAACCAGCCTGCATAAGTGCGCAAACACCGCCGCAGAGAACAGCCTGTTCACCGAACAAGTCGGTTTCAGTTTCTGTCCGGAATGTGGTTTCCAGAATACCAGCTCTTGCACCGCCGATTGCCAGACCATAAGCCAGAGCCAGATCCATAGCCTTACCAGTTGCATCCTGTTCAACAGCAACCAGGCACGGAGTACCCTTGCCAGCCTGATATTCCGAACGAACGGTGTGACCCGGTGCCTTCGGAGCGATCATGGTAACATCAATGTCAGCCGGCGGCTTGATGCAGCCGAAGTGAATGTTGAAGCCGTGAGCGAACATCAGCATATCGCCAGACTTGAGGTTCGGTTCGATATCCTTCTTATACATAGCAGCCTGCTTTTCATCGTTGATCAGGATCATGATGATGTCTGCCTGCTTTGCAGCTTCTGCGGTTGTAAATACTTCAAAGCCCTGCTTTTCAGCCTTTGCCCAGGACTTGCTGCCTTCATACAGACCAATGATGACTCTTGCCTTGTCACCGAGCGATTCCTTTGCATTCAGGGCATGTGCATGACCCTGGCTGCCGTAGCCGATGACTGCAATGGTCTTGCCATACAGTAAAGACAGATCACAATCTTCCTGATAAAAAACTCTTGCTGTTTGTTTCATCGTAAAGACTCCTTTATAAAAAATATCGGATAATATAGGCGGTTATGCGTTTTTCAGGCAATTGCCGCCTCTTTCAAGAGCAACCAGACCCGTCCGGCACATTTCCAAGATGCCGTATGGTTCGAGCAGCTCAATAAAAGCATTGATTTTTGTGGAAACACCACGGATTTCAATGACCAGAGCTTCTGGAGAGTAGTCCGTGATTTTTGCACGGAAGACATCAACAACTGACATGATGTCCTGCCGTTCTGCAGCGTTGTTTTTAATCTTGATGAGCAGCAGTTCTCTTGCAACAGTTTCATCCCGCTGCATAACCTGTACTTTCTTGACATCATACATTTTTTCCAACTGCTTGACAATCTGATTACAGATTGCTTCATCGTCGTGCATCGAAATGGTGATCCGGGAGAATTCCGGAGATTCCGTTTCGCCAACGGTCAGCGTATCAATATTGAATCCACGCCGGGTGAACATGCCCGAAACACGGGACAGCACCCCCGAATGAATGCCCTCCGAAATCGCATAAAAAAA
>OGHY01000215.1_pt1 | contig 35278 bp, 40 predicted proteins | sample 1571541 | NCBI WGS metagenome assembly OGHY01 (sample SAMEA2581943, study PRJEB24529) | metagenome | biome: Human gut stool | place: China | collected 2011
ACGATTAGGAAGAAAGGTAGAAATAAGAAGTGATTGGGAAGAAGTAAAAGATCAGATTATGTATGAAATTATCTTAAACAAATTTAAAAATAAAGAAATGAAGGCTAAATTATTAGCGACCAATAATGAGCAATTAGTGGAGGGAAACTATTGGCATGACAATTATTGGGGTTCTTGTGTATGTTTAAAATGTTGGCAAAAGCCGAAAGAAAATAAACTTGGTAAAATTTTAATGAGAGTTAGAGAAGAATTAAAAGAAGGTAGTGAATAAATGGCGTCATCTCATTAGACTCTTGGAGAGAGCTTTACCTTAAATATAACTGATGGCATGGGTATGAAGAAATAAAAGAATTAAATTTAAGACAGGCAGAAGTTTATATTAAAACTATGTCTGTCTTAAAATCAATGATTAAAAAGTGAGCTGTCTTTAAAGCTCGCTTTATTTTTTTAAAAAAATATGATATAATAAATATATCAAAAGAAAGAAAAAGAGAAAGAAAAAGTAGAGGAATTAAGCTCACTTTGTTTTTTTAAAAAAAATATGATATAATAAAATAAAGAAAGAGGCGGAGAATAATGAGAGTTTATATCTATGCTATGGAAAATACTTATTGCGGATTACATGGTATGTATAGTGTTGCTGTAGATGAAGTGGATGACGAAAGAGCTGTAGAGCAGGCAAATGAAATTGGCAGAGAGATGTCCAATGACGTTATGGTATCTTACGATTCTCATTTTCAGGATCTTATTGAAGATGAAGATGCGTGGGAAGAAAACCTTTGCTGGGGTTGTTATAAAATTCGTGATGACGTAATTTTAACAACAGAAGAATTAGATATTGAAGCTTGTGATTATGGAGATTGTTTTTCTGAATTTATTGAAAAGTATTGTGAACCAGAAGGACTTTAAGGAGGAATTTTATGAATCTAGCATATGGACTTTTTATGGCGGAAGCAGAAGGTTTTTTAAAAGAATCAACCGCAATAGATAAAGTAATTGAAGACTTAATTGGAATTAAACAGTTAGGTTTAAATCCAGGAAACTATCTGGAAGAAACTTTATCCAGTCATGGTTTAAGATCATATGATTTATCTTTGGAAGAAATTTATTGTATAAAAAGTAAAGTTGGCTTTTAAAATATTGAAAAGAAAGTTGAAAAGTTTAAAAAATTTTGGTATAATATATACATAAAGAAGAGATGAAAAGGAGAAAAGAGTATGACAGAAAAAATTACAAAAAAGGGCTACTTTGAAATGATTGAAGAGATCGTAAGAGCAAGCGATGATTCTCGTGTAGAAGATATCCTTAACTTCATTGAACACGAAAAAGAGCTGCTGGAAGCAAAAAGAGTTAAAGCTCAGGCAAAAGCAGAAAAAACTAGAAATGAGGGCGATGAGCTGAGAAAAGCGGTTCAGAGCTGTCTGACTGATGAATTTCAGATTATTTCTGATATTTTCGCACAGATTGATGGCGAAGATGTTACTCAGCCGAAAGTTACTGCTCGTCTGAACCAGCTGGTTAAAGCGGGTATTGCTGAAAAAGAGCAAGTTAAAACTGAAGATGGCAGACGTATGGCTTATAGACTGGTTAATCAGGATTGATAGCTGGTTTATAATAAATATATTGGGTAAGAGGGACTCTGTCCCTCTTATTTGAGTGAGGAGAAAATATGAAATTTTGTGTAGATTATTCTAAAGATTTTCCTTATTTAAAAGAGGTTGATGAATTAAATATCTCTTTTAATAAGCGAGATTTATCTTTATTAGACTTTTTATTATTACATAAGGATAAAAGGATAAATATAGAAATTAAAGATACCCAAGAATTTATATATGATGATAGTATAAATCTGTTTAAAGCTTACTTAGAAAAGTATCCAGACTTAAATTTTTATTTAAAATTACCGGTTTCCGCGAATTTTGGGCAGTTTTATTCTATTGTTAAAGATTCTAACCTTAAGTTTTATTATGATAAGTATATAAATTCATGGGATGTACTTTATTCTTTTGTCAATATGGGTGTGTCAGATGTATATATAACAGAAGAATTAGGCTTTGAATTAGATAAAGTTAGTTCCTTTTGTCACTCTAAAGGAGTAAAAGTAAGAGCTTTTCCTAATGTATGTCAAAATGGTTGGATTGGCGTTCCAGATATAAAAGGATTCTTTATTAGACCCGAAGATGTATCTTTATATGAACCATATATTGACACTCTTGAATTTTACAAAAGCAAAAAATCTTTAGGGACTTTATATCGAGTGTATGCAAAAGAGAAGAAATGGTTTGGACAATTAAAAGAATTAATTCTTAGCTTTAATGAAGATCTTGATAGCAGGTGTATTTTGCCTATTTTTTCAGAAAAGAGAATTAGTTGCGGAAAGAAATGTCTTAAAGGTGAAAGCTGTAAGATATGTAATAATATAAAAAAATTATCTGATGTACTAGAACGAGAAAAAATTATAATTAAGCCTTTGGAAGATAATTGATTTTTAATAAATTTTATTATATAATATATACATAAAGAATAAAGGAGAAAAGAAATATGGCAAGAGGAGCGGCAGCTAAGGAAGAAATTATTAATCGGCTTTTAAATACATTTGAAGGTTCTTTTAAATTCGATAAAGAAATTCGTATTCCTATGATGGAGAATGGCGAGGAAGTTCAGATTAAAGTAACATTAACCTGTGCAAAAGTCAATGTAGATCGCGGAAGTGATGCGGCTTTGCCGGGAGTATCGCAGACAAAAGATAAGTTAACTGTAGGCTCTATTTCAAATGCAACAGATTCATCTTTAATTGAGCCTACAGCAGAAGAGAAAGCTAACGTAAAAGCTTTAATGGAGAGATTAGGACTTTAAATAAATAAGAAGAAAGAGGTATCATTATGAGTCATGTGTATAAAGTAAGTGAATGGCAAGGTTCATCTGGAAAATGGTATTGTAATGATACCTCTGATTTAGCGGGAATAGCTGGTAAATGGTGGATTCCCGCGAGGTTATTAAAAATGTCTTTGGAAGAGTATATTTTCCTTTTAATGGACTCATTTCATGCTACTATTGAAAGTTATAATGATAAAACTGACATATTGATTTTCTATTGGGAAAAATATGCAGATTGTCATAAATACTTACTATGGATAAATTCTATGTCAAGAAAGATTAACTTTATTGTTTGAATTTTATAAAATATTATATCATAATAATGTTATAAAATATTTTTATAATATAGGACAAAAATCTTAAATTGATTTTTTGAAAAATTTATGATATAATAAATACATAAGAAATAAAGAAATAAAAAACCAACGTTTCCGAAGGTCGCGTTGTAAAATAAGGTATCGACGCAGGGGCGGGACGGGAGAGTAGCCAATTCAATGCGTAGAGGAGATTCGCACCTCTGAAGCCCAGTGATGCACTCCCTTTGCAGCGAAATCTGCAAAAGCTATCAACTACCCCACAGAAGAGCATTGGCTAGACTCAGTTGGGGATATGCGGGATTAGCTCAGTCAAGGTTAGAGCGGTCGCCTTATAAGCGATGTTTGTCCTGGGTTCGAATCCCAGATTCCGCATTGTAACAATGAAATAATTACTTTAAAATTCATTTTAGAGTAAGAGATCCTATGGTCTTATTATAAAGAATTTTCTTATTTGAAAATTTTTATTTGAAAATGATTCTTAATTATTTTTAAACTGTTCTTTATAGGGATCAAAAACTAAAAAGAAAGCGAGAAAACAATGAAAAATCTTACAAAAGTGTTAATAATTGGCGGAATGATGTTCAGCTTAAGTTTGCCAGTTTCCGCGGCAAACGTTGAATATCAAAATAAATTTAATTCAGAGCCAGTTCTTATTGCTGTTGATGAAAATAACGATTTTCAAATAGTAGATTCAGAAAATCAGTATGTACTTTTTTCATCTGAAAGAGTAGATGAAGAAGTATATACTACAGCAAATTTGAATATTCGAAATATTCCTTCTATCGACTCAGAGCGAATAATGGTATTAAAGTCAAATACTGAAGTGCATAGAATTGGAATAAGTGGAGAGTATGGTTGGGATATCATTGAAATAGATGGTAAACAATATTTTGCATGGAACGAATATTTAAGTACAGAGCAAGATTATATAGATTTATCTATAGAAGATAATGTAGTTGAGTATGTATATGAATATACTAATTCTGCGAAAGAAATTATTGCTCAGAGAGAATCTGGTGGCGATTATAATGCTATTAGCCCAACAGGAGAGTATATAGGAAGATACCAATTAACATACACTATGTTAAATGGAGATTATTCCGCAGAAAATCAAGAGCGAGTTGCAGAGCAATATGTGGCGGAAAGATACGGAAGTTGGGACGCAGCGTTAGCTTTTTGGGATGCTAATGGCTGGTATTAAATAGTTAAGAGGGCAGTTGGTGCAATGGTAGCATAAAATTTTCCAAAAATTTAGATTTAGATTTAGGTTCGATTCCTAAACTGTCTGTTTCTTTTGATTTTTTATAAAAAATATGATATAATATTTATATAAGAAATAAGAGAGGGAATGAAATATGAGCAAAGTTAAAACTTTTATTTGGGTTGACGATGAAAGACCTATTCCAAAGAACTTAATGTGGTTGGGTGAAGAAAAAGTTGTTTGTAGAACTTATAGACAAGCAATTAAAGCTTTAAAGATTTATTGTTGTCAAGGTAACGTTTTTATTAGTTTAGACCATGACTTAGGTCAAAAGAAAACAGGATACGATATTGCGAAGTATATTGTGGAGAATAAAATTCCTTTATACGGTTTTGTTTGTCATTCAATGAATCCTGTTGGAAGGTCTAATATTGAAGATTTACTTTGTCATTATGGATATTTTTTAGGATGTAAATAAAAAAGTTATGACAAAAATCTTAAATTGATTTTTTGAAAAATTTATGATATAATAAATACATAAGAAATAAAGAAAAACATATGGCTTAAACTTTTTTAGCAAGAATGAATCCAAGGTTGTGCCAGAAAACAAGCTAGGAAATTTCGAGTTTAGGGTTTTGTACTTTAAAAACCTAGGCGTTTAGAGATTGCGGAAAGTGCGTATTCCTCACTTAGTTAGCCTGTAAGTAATTAAATGAACTAAAAGATGTCTGCGTACTTAGAAGGAAAAAAATAAACTAGGTTAAACCTGGCTGAAAAAAATAGACCTAGATACCATGGTAGGGGTTAAAATTGTTCCTAAGTTTAAAACAATTTGATTTTTTAAAAAAATTATGATATAATTATTATATCATAAGAAAAGATGCAGAAGTTACCGCCCACTATGATGGGAACTCGAAGGTGAAAATCCTTCCTAGGAAACCACAGGTTTTTTAGATTGGGAGTGCATCATAAAATATTTATTATAACATTTGATTTTTTGAAAAAATTATATTATAATAAATACATAAAATAAAGGTATATTTCAGATACCTCGTAGCGGAAAATTCTGACGTCAATGAACAAAACGAGAAAATTGTTCTAATCTTTGGTAATTTGTAGAAATGGTAAATTACTTGGGGTACTATTAAGGCTCCAGAAGCATCGTCTTCTAAAGGATAGCTGTCCAACTTAATAATGATGGGGAGTAACCCAGCGGCGAGGGTAGCGGTCTGTAAAACCGTGACAAAGAAACGTCGTAGGTTCGAGTCCTACCTCCCCAATTAAGATGGACACAGCAATGTTGCGTAATATTGGGGATATTAAGTGCAAAAATAATTCCATCTTGTTTTGGCTCTGTCGCCTAGTTGGTTATGGTACCACTCTGTCACAGTGGAATAACACTGGTTCGAGTCCCGTCAGAGTCGTTTGGCTAACAAAGCCAAAATGTATGATGATAACACACATTTTTTATGAACTCGTCATTTATATTTTTTATAAATTAAAGGTTAGGCATTTGCCGGCACTTTAATTTTGGGGTTATAGTTCAGTCGGGATGAACGCTTGTTTTGCAAACAAGAGGTCGGGAGTTCGAATCTCCCTAACTCCACGCTTTGTTTCCGTCTTTGCATTGCAAAGCCAAGTAACTGAAGAACGGAACGATAGGTTACTTAAATTTGATTTTTATAAAAAATTATTATATAATATATAAGTAATAAAGATAAGAAGACGCTAAAAGCAATTTCAAAAATTTGACTGTAAATTAAATCTTAAGGTGAGTATGCGTCTCAGATAATGCTCCTTGGTGTAGTGGTAGCATATCGCACTTTGACTGCGACGGCATGGGTTCGAATCCCGTAGGAGCCGCTCGGATTATTAGTTATCCAACAACGCACTAACTTCGGCGAACACGTTTGAAAAACTAATCGGCTGGCTTCAGGTCGTTAAATAAGCGTGGTGACACGTATAAAGCATGAAAATGCCTCCTTCTAAAGAGGGGTAATAGAAAGCCAATACTTACTAACGTTCCAACCTAAAGTTTTGGGGCATCCGCTGAGGACAATGGTTGGTTGGGCATCATGTGAAAGGTGCTATAGGTAAACTCAGAAATGGGTGGACAGTAAGGTTGTTTTATGGTGCAAATTCCGCAAGAATAAGTGCTGTATTTAATTAGTCATTTCTGACTTAAATCGAAAGATAGTTGGAATAGTCTAAAGTGAGTCGATAGCAAGACGAGCAGGGTTGCGATGAGTGGGCTGTACTCAAAAGGTATAGATGCTCAAATGTGTACCTCGTAATCCATAATATATGTACATGATTGCATTGGATATTTAATCAGGAAGAGCCTGATTTGGTTTTCCAATATATTATATGAGAAAATAAACATTTACTTATACAGCAAAAGTGTACATGACTACATAGAGAAAAGCGACTTATTGTTCTGTAATATGGACACATATTGAACTCGCAAGGTGAGATATGAAAAAGTACAATTAGGTGCAACTCTAAGAGACTGCAATCTCTGAATCCCGCAAGGAAGAATGTGCTGAAAGGAAATTTATAATACTATGTAGTAAGAGTTTGCCAGGAGCCACTGAAACTGGTGTCGCTATTAGCTACGGATTAATCGTTCGTGTGATTACTTACTTCCAACGGTAAGCAAAGCTAATTATAATAGGTCAATAATCTCAGCCTAATAAAAAATTATTAAGGCGAGGAAACTCGCTTTTTAAATGCCGGTATAGCATAGTTGGCAATGCAACTGACTTGTAATCAGTAGACGGGGTTCGAATCCCTCTACCGGCTCGCAAATCCTTTATTAAATGCGGTGAACGGCATACACAGCAATAGAGTGTAGGGCACAGCGGAAAAAGTACTTGCACTAGCTCCGCCGGGGTAAAGGCTTGAACCTAGGCAAGATCGCACCCACAATTTTATAGCTATATCACTGTAACATATCCGAAAAGGAGAAATTAAATGAGTCGCCATGGTAGACGGTGAGTTTACAATAGCCTACTTTAATATAGAGTATGTGGTGTAATGGTAGCACACGAGTTTTGGGAACTTGAGGCGGCGTTCAAATCGCACATATTCTACTAACACGTGCAAATTTTTCTCACGTGGTTAAATAAGCTCTAGTGATGAAACTGGTAAACACAACACAACACAACATTTAAGCTGCTGTGGGTTCGAGTTCCACTTAGAGTATTTTAAGGGCGAGTGGTGTAATGGTAGCCACACCAGTCTTAGGAACTGGTGCCTCGTGCGTGTGGGTTCGAATCTCGCCTCGCCTATGAACAAGTTACAATATGATGGTAAGCAGTTCAGGAGCTTTAAACGGTGCTATCCATTAGGTTAATAACCTTGTTATAATTGTAAGTCTGAGTAGCGGTTAATTGAAAAGAAACTGCATTATAACAAAATAATTAAATATTTATAACCCGTGTGCGATTTGATCTTATTTTATTTAACTAGCTAAATTTTATTAAGAAAAATTGGGTAATCGCTGAGACAAGGTTTGAGAATAGTAAGTTAACTATTTTATGAAAGTAGTAATAATAAGCTAGAAAAAATACTATAAGTAATTTAATAAGTACGAGCTAAAGTATATAACTATTAGAATGGTTCGAATCCATTCCACGGGACTTTGGTGCTGCAGTCACCTAATCCAGGTTGAACCTGATGAGTGTTATGAAACGGTTAAATGGATTTTGAGAAACAGCCAAAACCGCTATAAGGAGTAGGCGGTATAAAACGAACTAAACCATCTTTCAAGAGTCCAGGCTATGAAAAGAGTACAACTACTTGATCGAGACCTAAGCCCCATGGTACTAGAGGAGCATGCGTGAATGTCAGACCTTATTCAAATAAGTTAGGGCTAAAAAGTACCTGAAACGCTAGGCAAAAAAATCTTAATTGATTTTTTAAAAAATATATGATATAATAAATATATCAAAAGAAAATATTAAAGATGCAATACAGCAATGATTTTCTGTATAGGCGAAAAAATTTAATAAGAGCATCTTGTAACATTTTAATGCCCTGTAGTCCAATGGTAGAACGGCTGGCTGTGCGGGAGTAGCATAAGTAATGCATTTGAACTATGGTCAACAGTGATTAACTCATAATGTTAATTCTTTATATTTATAAAATAAAAAAGGAATTGATAAATACACTGATGAGCAATGGGAAAAATATTTGAGTTCAAATCTCAACTTCTGATTAACCAGCGTGTTGTGGGTTCGATCCCCACCGGGGCAGTTTGAGATGAGGTAATACCAAGTAGTAAGGTATATTAATATTACTATGATTTATACATTTGAGTTCCTCATTCTCAGAATAATATTTTAATTGATTTTTAAATTAAAATATTATATAATAATTATATAAAGTAAAGAGAGATATATACAGCAAATAATTTTAGATTTGAGCTTTAATCAAATATATAAAATATATCTCGAAATTACAGAGTCCTGGCTTGAAACCGTGTATGTTTGCCGCATGACTCAATAAAAAACTGAAAACACGCGGGGATGGCACAGAAGCTTGTCTGTGAGGGAACGTTCTAGGTAAGTCCCATGCTTCAGAATAATGGGGTATCGCCAAGCGGTAAGGCACAGCACTTTGACTGCTGTATTCGCTGGTTCAAATCCAGCTACCCCAGTTAGTACATGAATATATACAAAAGGAGAGTATAAAATGTACATATGTCCAACTTGTCACAGAAGATTTCAAGAGGAGCAAAAATTGACAAAGCATTTTTTATCTTGTTGGAAAGAGCAGCATCCTTTTCATCAGTCTAAGCCTGCACCAAAAGGTAAAGATATTGAAACTAGAAAGGTAAATGAAGATATAATGAATTTTTTCAATTCTTTTAAGGAGTGATAAGATGGCGGAAGTATTAGTAAAAACGCATTTAGTAGTAACAGATGTACATGAAGAATATGATATTAACTGGTGTGGTAGAATTCTTGATGTAAAACCAAAGATTAAAAACAATATGCCTGTTTTTGTAGTAGTTAGTTCTAGAGGAAGAATGGAAGGTTAATACTACTGACATGCAAAGAGTTGAAAGATGTGCTAAACTATTAACTGCTCCAAGAGGTAGACAAGCAATTACGACAGATACGGCTCGTATCTTTATCGTAGAAGAAAATGAAAATGAAGCTTTAATGGGCGTTTTAACACATAATCATGTTAAAAGTTATGCACCAATGTTTGATAAAATTAATTGTATTTAAAATTTGGGTGGTTATACCGTAGGGGTAGCGGGTCAGTCTGTAAAACTGATGGCTTCGGTCTCGGATGGTTCGACTCCATCACCGCCCACGCTGTGCGAAGGAACACACATAAAACTCCTTAACTGTGATAGACCTGGTTAAAAGCTAATGAAGTTAGTCCGCGAGGATGCGGTAGACTTGAATGTCAAGCTAGTCATTAGATCAAAGGGAAAACTTTGTATAAATGACTGTTGGTAATACCATTTGTATGAAAGATGCTTATAATACCAACTTAATAAGCATCAAGTGCGTTAAAGCTGATCGCACATATTATAACACTCTTTCGTCTAAAAGGAATAGGATATTACCCTCTCAAGGTAAAGATAACAGTTCGAGCCTGTTAAGAGTGATTGAAAAAAATCTTAATTGATTTTTTTAAAAATATATGATATAATAAATATATCAAAAGAAAAGAAACACACCATCGTCTAGTAGGTACAGGATAGAAGCCTTTCAAGCTTCAGACGCGAGTTCAAGTCTCGCTGGTGTGATTTTAAGACAGATACTGCAATATTATTTTTAAAAGAACTTAAAATTCTTATAGATCTAATAAATCTGTCTTGTAAATTAAAAAATCTTAATTGATTTTTTAAAAAATATATGATATAATAAATATATCAAAAGAAAGAAAGGAAATGATATTTATGTTTGATGATTTTGACTTAGGTCCTCAGTGTGAAGAGTTTTATGATGATGCTGAATATTGGGAATCAGTTATGAATGAGGAGCTTGAAGAAGAGTAATAAGTTTTTGGCTTTATAGTCAAGCAGTCAAGACTAATTCTGAGAACCTGAGAACCTGAGAACCTGAGTTTGAATCCCAGTACAAATATGCGGCTCCGTGGTCTAATGGTAAGGACGCGACCCTTTCAAGGTCGTAATGCTGGGTTCAAGTCTCGCTGGTGTGATTTTAAGACAGATACTGCAAACAATTATATTATTTCAAATTTCAAGGAAAGAACTTTTAATTCTTATAAACCTAAAATAAACTGTCTTGTAAAAAAGGAGAAAAATCTTATGACTGACAAAGAAAAATTACTTGGTGGAATCAAATTGATTCAATCTGCTTGTCACAATAGTCCTTTTATTGTAGAAGATTTTCTTGATAAGGATTTTACTGAATTAAAAAAGCAGTATTCTTCCTTACCCGCTTCCAGAGTTTCTTTTATGATTGCGAATGGTTATGAAAGAGAACCAGTAGGTTTTGATTTTGATGAATTGGGAAATTTTCTCGGAAGATTTTAATATCGCGGGGTAGAGCAGTCTGGAAGCTCGCTTGGCTCATAACCAAGAGGTCGTGGGTTCGAATCCCACCCGCCGCAATTTTGTCTTTTATTTACAGATAAACCTAGGAAGTTATTAGTAAATAAGAACAAACGCTCTTCATGCGAGATGAAGTGACTTTAGCGGTTTGAATTAGGAAACCGTTCCCGAATGTGGGTGAAAGTAAGATTCGTTAGTGTTTCTCTTATCTTTTGCTAATATGGCTAAAAAATAGAAGCATGGCAAAAACTAGATGACGTCATATGAAACGCGGATGCCTAAATGCCGTGAGTGCAAAAAACTAGTGTTGCACACCTCTTTCTTTAAATTGTGTTATAAAATGACATAGGTTTATTTTGTACCTTTCTGTAAAAACAAAATATTAAATTCCTCTTTCTGAGCAAGGTAGCGACTATTTAGGTGGCGGTGGTGTAAACATATAGCATAGGCTCTAAAAATAATTTGAAAAAAATAAAAAATTATGATATAATAAATATATCAAAAGAAAAGAAAAGAAATATAAGCTTAAGTAGCTCAGTTGGTTAGAGCACATGTCTGATAAACATGAGGTCGGTGGTTCAAATCCATTCTTAAGCATCAAGTTTATAGGCTTACTTTTTAAAAACCTACGATAGTCAAAGCATATGGGCAGACAATAGATGTGCAACGCAAGTGAGTTTTCTTGTCCGAGCGATTCGGTTAAATCGTGGAGGCAGAAGTGCCTGTCAAAAAGTACTGCGGACGTCCATTATAATTAAAATATCAAATAATCAAATAATTAAATAATTTTACAGACTGATAAATTAAATCTTTTGTCTTGAAAGTTGGATAGATATAGCTTTCTATTAGCAAAGCCTTTAATGTCAATGCTTAATATTAAGGTTTTATCCTCTCGGGGAGTAAAGAGCCTTTGAATCTATCCATTTTGGGTGTGTGACGGAAAGGTATACGTGGCGGACTTAAAATCCGCTGGTTTAGAACTATGTGGGTTCGAATCCCACCACGCCCATTCGTTCATGAAACTGTTTTCCTTCCTTTATGGTGTTAATTCCCTTACAATAAATTAACAAACTGAAGAGTTTAAAACTCTTCATTTGGAGGTGTGCTGCAACTGGCGAGACAGAGCGGACTTAAAATCCGCTACATTAGAAACATTGTGGGTTCGAATCCCACCACCTTCATTAAGCTCTTATGGCGGAATGGCATACGCAGTAGTCTCAAAAGCTACGGAGAAATCATTTGGGTTCAAATCCCAATAGGAGCATTAAAACCTTCGTTATAAATATCTCAACAGGGTGTTATACCTTACGGTAGTATTTGCGGAGAGAGGATAGTTCAGCGTAAGAGATATACGAGACTATGTAAGTTATCGGCAAGTCAGTAGGTTTCTGCGAAGGTTACCTACACTATGCGGGAATGGCGGAATGGCATACGCGTGAGTCTTAGGAACTCAATTTTGTGGGTTCGAGTCCCACTTCCCGTATTCTATGGTAAAAATAATAGCAACACCATAGAAAATTAGAAAATTAAATTATTTCTTTAAGAGAAAGAAAGAGAAGATTTGGAATTCTTCATAAGCAACCGCATCTAGCTTTCTCGTAAAGACACTTAAGCTTAAGTTTTTAGAAATTAAATTAGATGAGCCGAGTTTTTTGTACTGTTTTCTCACAATAAAATAAAACAGTAACAGCTCAGGGAAATAGCTTATATGGTAAAAGCATAGGACTGAAAATCCTAGGATGTAGGATCGTTACCTACTTTCCCTATCTGTGCGGTTGGCAGAGAGGCTGATTGCAGTGGATTGCTAATCCACCGACCAGGAAGCCCTGGTCCAGAGGTTCGAATCCTCTACCGCACGCTTGAAAAAATAAAAAAATTATGATATAATTATTATATCAAAAGAAAAGGAGATTGATGATATGTTTACAGACCTGGATATAAGTAAATATAAGTTTTATACTTCAAAAAATCTTGTTGTCGCGGTTTCTACATACGCGGGAAAAATTGTTAAAGGAAAAGCAAAATGTAATCCAAAAGATACATTTGACTTGGAGAAAGGAAAAACTCTTGCCGCTGCGAGATGTAATGCAAAAATTGCGAAGAAAAGAGTTGAAAGAGCTTCTGGTAAATTTAAAGAAGCGATTGAAATATATAATAAAGCATCAGAGCATCTTGAAGAAATGTCTGCTTATATTAACGATGCGGAAATCCTGGAACAGAGAGCAGAAGATGCACTTGCTGAACTGCTTTCAAATTTAGAATAAATAAATAAAGGCTTATTTTATGCAGCAATTATACGATAATATAGTTGATGAGATAGTTTTATAGAAATGTAAAGCTATAAAAAGAGATTTAGTTTATTTACTCTTAAAAATTAAATAAACAAGTAAGCCTTGTATATGTCGCAGTACCTTAGAGGGGAGGAGGCGTTGCCTTGAAAGCAATCGCTCCGAGAGGGGCTGTAGGTTCGAATCCTACCTGCGGCGTTCGAGATAGTTAAATATCTCAAAAGTATAAAATGGGAAGGAGAAATATAAAGAATGAAAATACATAATGTAACCGATATTGATAAGTTTTTCAAAGTAGTTGACTCTTGTGAAGGTAAAGTAGAATTAGTAACAGGACAGGGTGACAGACTTAACTTAAAGTCTACATTAACACAATATGTAGCTTTGGCAAAAGTTTTTTCCGATGGAAAGATTCCTGAAATGGAGTTAGTTTGTTATGAGAAATCTGATGTAACTAAATTTATGGAGTATATGCTAAATGCCTAGTAGAAGAAATAGAGCCTATTACCGCAAGCAAAGAATTAAACATATCAAAAGAAAAAAGAATATTAGTGAACATTGTTATGGGTATGACTGGTATCAAGTAGATGGAGCTTACTCAAAAGGTAAGATTCATTGCTCTTGTCCACTCTGCTCAGCAAAAACTAATAATAAAAGGCGGCATGGATATAATCATTCTAAAAATTGGAAACCTTCTGATTTAAGAAAAATTGAAGATATGGATTATCAGGAATATGGCTTCCGCATATGTGAAGCAGATTTAAAAGAAAGCTGGGACGATATAATTGTAAATGATGTTTCAGTAGATGGAGTTCCTCTTGATGGTCATTATTTTGATAATGCAATAGATTTTTAATTTCTTATTACAATTTCTCTCCCTTTTGGTTTAGAACTTATAATTTTGTTTTAAGTTTTTTTAAAAAAATTATAAGTTAGAAATTGAAAGGAGTACTCTTAAATGGGATATTGTGTAATAAGGAATAATAACAAATATATTTACAATTTAGTTGAAATAATTTGTGATCTTGACTCTGATGTAGCAGGTATACCAACTACTTTTTCTCCAGGAAGTAAAGTTTTTGCTGTGGATAGTTCTTCATATTATATGCTAAATGCATCAAAAGAATGGAAGAAGCTAGAAACGACAGGGGAAGGAGTTAATGATTCTATTGAAGAATTAAATAGTAAAATTAAAACACTTTCAACAAATGTTTTATACAAGCCAGATAGTAAAAAATCTTAATTGAAATTTTAAAAAATCTATGATATAATAAATATATAGATAAAGACAAAAGCAGCAATTTATACAAGCATTTAATTGGGGATTAAAGAAGCTAAGTTATTTTATTTTGTCTTGTCCGCGGGATGTGGTCTAGTTTGGTAAGACACTGGATTTGGGATCCAGAAATCGCAGGTTCAAATCCTGTCATCCCGTTTTGCGGAAGAGAGAAACGGTTTACTCAGTAGGCTCATAACCTAAAGACATCAGGTTCGACTCCTGTTTCCGCTACTGTGGCTGTGGCAGATAAGGTAATGCACCAGATTGTGACTCTGGACTATGTGGGTTCAATTCCCATCGGTCACCTAGTAAGCTGCTATGAGGTTTATGAACACATTCAAATGTGGAGGAGAAATGCATAGGTCTTGCATAACAGACTGGTGTTATGTCGTTCAAGAAGAGATGGTGTATTAACGAACCTCACTTCGAATCTACGAGAAAGATTCAATAAAGATTAGTCGTTATATGCTTTTTAAGAGGAAAATAAGTTTGAGCGTCAAACTTGACTCACAATAACTTTTATGGCTTATGTTATTGTGGAAAGCCAAATTTAGAGGATATAACTCAGTTGGAAGAGTATCAAACTTTTAATTTGAGAGTCGTGGGTTCAAGTCCCACTATCCTCACTAAGCGTTAATTGAAATTTTAAAAAATTTATGATATAATAAATATATAAAGCACATACAGCAAATTCTACTATGTAGATTACTGGTTCGAATCCAGTTTTGTGATGAAAGTTTACAAATAGCTTAATAGGTTAAGCAACATATTAAATTAAGTGCTTTGCAATATCATAAATAAGGCTCCTTGGTCAAGTGATTAAGACATTACCATCTCACGGCGGTGTTAGAGGTTCGACTCCTCTACCGTTCACTGATTTTGTCTGATTCTTGGCTGAATGTAGAAACCAAAAAATAATCCGCAAAAAATCGCATTTTGAAAATTCTGGTATACTGTAAGTGTAAAGAAAAACAAAAAGGAGCAGAAAAATGTACGACGTGCAAGATGTGGTAGAATATATAATTACATACAGTGAAGTCAAAGATTATGGTATTTCTAATTTGAAACTTCAGAAAATTCTTTATCTGATTCAGGCGTATTCTCTGATACAAACAAAAAAGCCTTGCTTTTTAGAAGAAATAGAAGCATAGGATTTTGGACCGGTGATTCCAGAAGTATACAAAAAATATAAGCAGTTTGGTAGCACTGATATTCAAGCCAGATGCCGGAGTTTAGAGGAGATACAAAAAGAATTTGAAAAAGAAGACAGAAAAAGGATTGAAGAAGTAGTTGACAGATTTGCTGATTTTTCTGCAGCCGATTTAACGACTCTGACACAGAATCAGGCACCTTGGAATGATGCATTTGGAAGTGGCGAGAAAGTCATTCGGTGTGAAAATATTTTAGAATATTTTTCCTAAAATACAAAAAAGAAAAGGAGAAAAAAAGATGAAAGAAACTACACATTGGAAATGCGAAGTATGCGGGATAGAATACAGAGACAAAAAGAAATGTGAGCAGTGTGAAACTGGACATAAGAAAAATGGAAAGATTATTAACATGAGATATCTTCCATATACATCTAACCAGCCTAGGTATCCGGATATAATTACCGTTAAATTTGAAGACGGGGAGGAAATAGTATATGTAACACCTACTTTGTAAGCAGGAGACGGCGGGTTCGAATCCCGTAAGAGCTGTTTGAGAATATTATTTCTCACTTATGGTTGGAAACCATAAATATTACATATTAGGGTAGGAAGTTGCATGAATAATGCTCTTTTAAAGAGTGAATCTGGATTCTTTGCGAAAAAATCGACACTACCTATTAGATTGAAACGGGTCAGATCCAATCGCCCGACTTGGTATGTGAGGAAAGTGAGGTTGGTTGCCAGCTTACTTAAGACTTCGTGTACTTGGGGACATGTTCCCACTGGTTGTAAAAGATCTTCGCATTTAAAGTGATACTGAAAAATGTATTCCGCCAAGTCTTTAATCTAACTTACTCCATTAGCTTAATGGACAAAGCACTGGTCTACGAAACCAGAAATATAGGTTCGATTCCTATATGGAGTGTTTAATATCTCTGGCGTGAAAGGTAAGAATATAGGTACAGGCAAAATAGAACCGAAATTTAAAGATGGGGTAAAGTTTCCCCAGCCGAGTCAGAGATTTTTATCCCTATAGCTCAATGGATAAGAGCATTTGCCTTCTAAGCAAAATGTTGTTGGTTCGACTCCAACTAGGGATGCTTAAAAAAATAAATTGATTTTTTTAAAAAAATATGATATAATAAATATATCAAAAGAAAGAAAGAAAGAGGATTGAATATGTTAAAGAGAATGGCAAAAGGATGGACACTTGTAGCAACAAATGCACTGGAGTTTGGTAACACTGAGACAAGAGCTGAAAAAGTCAGAAGATTCCATAAAGCGGATTTGCTTATTAAGCATACTCCAAAGTTAAAACTTGAAGCTTTAATTGAAGAGGGCATAAAGGCATATATTGACGCAGAAGAGAAAAATAAGAAAACTAAAATTAAAAAGAGTAACTTAGTAACTCAGTAATTTATATAGACGGTTAAAATATCGTTATGTTTGGAACAAATAAACAAAATCCAAATTAAATGGGGCTATAGTTCAGTTGGGAGAACATCTGCCTTGCAAGCAGAGGGTCGAGAGTTCGAATCTCTCTAGTTCCAAGTGGTGGAGTCAAAATACTTCAAGGTGAGGTTGGTAACATCCCAAGAAAAAGAATTGTTGCACAAATTGTAAATTTTATTATTCAAATTCAAATGAAAATTAAAGATGCTAACAGCAATACGTAGACAAAATTATTATAATGGCTAAAAATGTTTTTAAGCATCTTGTTATTTGCACTATTCGTTTAAAGGCTAGGATTTCTGGCTTCCAACCAGAGGATGTGGGTTCGATTCCCACATAGTGCTTAAAGACTCACATTCAGCAATATTAATTTGTTACTACTACTAATAATAGCGGCACCAACAAAATAGAGTCTTGATTTTAATGATTTTAATTTATAAGATTGATTTAATAGTAGAGACAACAACAGCAATAATAAAATACTAAGTTGGTTATTTATAGAGATGTTGTCTAGTATCATTATCAATCCCTTTCCATAAAAGTCTGCGGATGTGCGAAAGCCGCAGACGTATCCTTTAATCGTCTAATTGGTAAGACAAAGAATATAGGTTCGACTCCTATTTAAAGGTTTAAGAGACCAACAGCAGAAGAAAATTGTATGGTTATTATATTTATTTAAAATTCAAGTTGAACAATGAGTCTCTTGTAACTAAGGCTTTTTTTTTTGGAAGCCGGTTACGCCCGCGTAGTCCAGTTGGTTAAGGCTAGGGACTGCAACTCCCTGATCGTTGGTTCGAATCCAACCGCGGGCTTTGAATTTTATAAAAAATTATTATATAATATTTATATAATAAAAAAGAAAAAGGCTATGACAATAGCCGCCATTGAGAAAAGGAGATAATGATACATGAATACTTTTATGTCAAATTTACAGGATGCAACAAACTTTACAAGAACAGACAATGGAGCTTTAGCTCACAAAACTACCAAATCGGCGGTATATGATTTATTTGCTCTTGGTGGTGCTTTCCGCAGAAGAAGTGATGAGGATTGCATCCTTTTATTTAAAAACGCATTAGAGGAAGATGAAAGCCTTGCTTTAAAATGTTTATTTTATCTTGCGGATTGCCGCGGAGGTCAAGGAGAAAGACGCTTTTTTAGAGTTTGTTACAAATGGCTTGCGAAAACTTATCCAGAAGTAGCAAAAAGAAATCTGGAAAAAATTCCTGAATACCGTAGATGGGATGATGTTATTTATTCTCTTGTAGATACACCGCTTGAGAATGATGCTCTAGCTTTTATCAAACGTCAGTTAGCATTGGATGTACAGTGTAAAACACCAAGCCTGTTAGGCAAGTGGTTACCATCTGAAAACGCATCCTCAAAAGAAACCAAAAGGATGGGTAATATTGTAAGAACTTATTTGAGGATGTCTCATAAAGAATATCGTAAGATTCTTTCTGAATTAAGAACTAGAATCAACATTGTTGAAAAATTGATGTCAGCAAATAGATGGGATGAAATTGAGTTTGATAAGATTCCATCAAGAGCGGGATTGATTTACAAAAACGCTTTTGCTCGTAGAGACATTATTAAACAGAAATATGAAGCTTTTGCTAAATCTGAAGATACAAAAGTAAATGCATCTGTATTATATCCTTATGAAGTTGTTTATAAAGCAGTTGAAGGCGGCTGTGGATATAGTTATAATTTTAATAAGTTGTCTGATACAGATAGAGCCATTATTGAAAAATATTGGAAAAATCTTCCAGATTATCTTAATGGAGAGAAATGTAAAATGATGTGCGTCGTAGATACTTCTGGTTCTATGACAGGAGCAAAAGCCTCAGCACCAATTAATGTAGCTATTGGACTTGGTATGTATTGTGCGGAAAGAATTGGTGGTGCTTTTAAAGATCATTATATTAGTTTTTCTAGAAAACCGCAGCTGATTAAGATTGAGGGTGTAGATTTCGTTGATAAGGTTCGTAGAATCTATAGAACAAATCTTTGCCAGAACACAAATATCGAAGCAACCTTTAAACTATTAAAAAATATTGCTTTAAAATCCAATCCAGAAGATATTCCAGAAACTATCGTAATTATCTCTGACATGCAAATTGATTCCATGAGTTATTGGTACTCTGACACGGCTGCAACTGAGATGGAAAAAATTAGAAAGGAATGGGAAGAAGAAGGGTTAAAATGCCCTAAACTGGTTTATTGGAATGTAAATGCAAAAAACAACACTATCTTAGATAGTGGAGAGAATGTAACTTATGTATCTGGTATGTCACCAGTCATCTTTGAACAGGTTATTTCTGGAGTAACAGGCTATGACCTTATGTTAGAGAAGCTTGATTCAGAAAGATACAAAAATATCATCTAAGTAAAAAACTTTAAAATTTTCAATAAGGAGTAACTAATTAGTTACTCCTTATTTTTTTATTTAGAAAAAAATATAATAATCTGGCTGGGCAGTAGACAGCCGATCTTTGAGCTAAAAAATGGTTCTGGAAAAAATTAAACCAAAAATGAGAACAAAGGAGAATCTTTATAAGATTCTCCTTTATCTTTTTTACTCCTTATTTAAGAGTTTTAAAACCTTATCTTTTAGATGAGTGGGCACATCATCTATTGTCTTTCTCCCTAGTCTTACTAAGTTTGCATATATCTTATCCATTCTTCATAGCCTCCATTGTTTCATAAATATCACATAAAGCCATTTGTGTTTCAATCAACTGCTGCTCTAAATCCGCGATTTTTTTAGGATAATCAATATCTGTTTCTGCTGGTGGTACATAAGTAAAATAGAAATCAAGGTTTTTTTCTATTGTTTCTCTATCTAAAGTAGTTCTAAATTGGTTGCAGTCGTATGTATAATAAAGCACTTTACCGTTTCCATCTGTAACCTCTTTTTCATTTCTGCAAATCATAACATCTGCATAATCTGTACCAGGTAATTTAAAATATTTGAATTCTGATAGTTTATCACATGATTGTAACATAATTAACCTCCTAACTTGGTCTTTGACACATTCCATTTGGACTAAGCCTAGATACTATATTATAGCTATGTCTATCAGGATAGCTAGTTGGAAGAATAAAACCATTATCTAATTGCCTACTTAAATCCAACTCCCAAAAATTATTGTATAAACAAATAACTTCTCTAACTTGTCCTTGACCATAAGCAGGATCATATATAACAGTACTAGAGAAACCAGTTGAAGAAGTTGCTTCATATTTTGATGGAGAAATAAAACTTTGAGCAACTTGAATTGTGCATTCTGATATATATCCACCTTGAATTGGAATTGATGCGATTCTATCTGAATAAGTTTTTAAATCAACTTCATCTGAAGTTAATTTATTAGCTAAACTTTTTCTAATAATTCTTGTAGTATCATCTTGTGTTACAGAAAAAACATTTCCCAATACTTCTCTTCCTCCAGAAAAACATTCAATTCCACCAATAAGTAAAGGGACGTTGTTAGTTCTTCCTCCTGAGTAACATCCGTCACAACTCAGAATATTATCGCATATACCTGTTTTCCATGGCATTATTATAAAACCATCACCACTAGCAATAGATATATTTCCAATATCTTCAACATTTATAGAGTTGTCATTATAATTAACGCTAGAAATTGTTTTATACCAAAAATCATCTCCTGTAGATGCAGTAGTATAAGTACCAAAATTATTTGTCACTCCAGAAATTGAAGCTTTAGAAGCTAATTTATACATATCTGTAGAATTAAAAATAGTTATTTTACCATTAGCGATATTTTCATTAATTCTAATAAAAGGCTCTAAATTTGCTCCTTTGCCTAACGCATTTGTCATGTCTAAATCAGCAAATTTAATTAAAAATTGTAATTGAATAAAAAATAAATCATAATTAGTTTCCGCACAATAATAACTACTAAGTTTATGACAATAATCAATCAAAGTCTTAAAAGAAGGTTTTATTGATGAATTATTTAATGAAGAGTTGTCATTACATAATGGAATTAGTCCACTTGCACTATATGGTTTTCCACCAATCTCTCCCATAAGGTATTTACTATGAACCATAAAGCCTTGATTTTCTTTTTGAGGAGTAAAACATTCTGTCAATAGATCATAATTAGCTTTTGGAGAATCGGTGACAGAAATGTACCAATAATTTTCATCTTTCCAGGTTCTAACATACCAAGGCATGTTTATAACTCCAACTTGCCCATTAGAACCATTTCTTGAAAAAGAGCCTTGCCCATCAATAGCTATAATTATAATTTTTCCAGTAGTATCGTCCAATTTCCAATTACAATCAATAGGTTTAAACATTGGTTCATTTTCATAATCATTTTTATTTTTCTGGTGTTGAGTAGAAAGATTACATTGCATACCTTCGTTGTCGTCTATTTTTATGCCTTTTGAACTTTGAGAAACTGAAAATAAAGGAAATTTTGAAGTAAATACTTTCCCGGTACGTTGCATTAAAAAAGTTTCTTTAATATAAGTATTAAGATCCTGAATCGCATAGTTTTCCAAATATCTTACTCTGCCTTCAAGATTTTTTATTCTGATATTATTAGCATCATCTTTCTTACTATTCCAAGATGATAAAATATTATTTGTATCTGCCATTTATATTATCTATTCCTTTCTTAAAATTTTTATATAAACAAAATTATTTTCTTCTATAAAACTTATTAAAAATCTAATTTTAAAATTATTTTGTTTTGTCCAATAGAATAAAAATTGATTTTTCATTAAAATTATTATATAATATATTTATAATAAAAGAAAAGTGAGGAATAGATATGAATAAACATTATTGTTTTACAGATTTGCATGGTTGCTACGATTTATGGCGTCAAATTAAAAATTATTGCGATGAAACAGATACATTATATTTCCTCGGAGATGCAATAGACCGCGGTCCAGATGGAGTAGTTCTCATGGAAGAACTTTTAAAAGATAAAAGAGTTATTTATTTAAAAGGAAACCACGAGCATATGGCGGCATCCTGTATTTCAGAATATCTTCATGGAGATACTGAATTTCTACTTTTTTGGTTTTCCGATGGCGGAAGACCTACCTGGGACTCTCTTTCTTTATGGAGTGATGATTCTTTGATTAACCTTGTAAAAAAATTAAATAATTTACCAGAATATATAAATTATACGAACACGAAAGGTCAGAAAATTTTTCTATCTCACGCTGGAATGAATATAGATAAATCCAAAGAAGAAATGAAAGTAATCGAAAAAACTGAATTACCTTATTTATGGGGTAGAATCCATATTTTTGAAGATTGGAATAAAACAAAAGAACATGAAAACCGATATATATCATCCATGGACATTCTCCTGTTCAGTGGGTATCTTCTGTTTTAGGTCAGACCGCTAAAGCAGAAATTTTAACATACGCTGATGGTCATAAAATAGATTTAGACTTAAATTCTGTTAATTCAGGAAAAGCCGCCTTATTTGACTTAGATGAAATGAAAGTAGAAAAATATTTTTATGATAGAAAATTTACTCTTTAAATGAAAGGAGGAATTATATGGCTGTACAAAAAGAAAAAATAATGAAAAGACTTCAAGAGCATTTAGACTATGTAATCGACTTAGGTTATAATGAAGATAGAATTTTAGGTATCTTTCTTTATGGCTCTCAAAACTATGGTTTTGCGACAGAGACTAGTGATGTTGATAGTAAGGTGTTTATTTTGCCATCTTTTTCTGATTTGTGTTTAAACACTTCACTACTTTCTAAAGAAATCCATTATAAAAATGGTGAACATATTGATTTAAAAGACTTTCGTTCTCTGCGGATTCAGCTAATGAAACAAAATATCAACTATACAGAGATTTTATTTACAGAATATTGTATTATAAATCCAAAATATAAAGATTTATTTCATAAATATTTTATCGCCTCAAGAGAATCTATTGCAAGATATGATGAACTTAGGGCAATACAGTCCATTAGCGGTCAGTTAGTTCATACATTAAAGCAGAATCCTACAGATAATAAGAAATTGCATAATGCAAAAAGATTATTTTATTTCTTAGAACAATATGTTCAAAATAAACCTTACTTAGAGTGTATTCAACCAAAAGAAGAAAACTTTACTATGCTTTGGAATTTAAAGTATGGTTTATTAAAGGTATGCTCAAATCCAGAAAAAAAATTATATCTCGCAGAAACTCTTATGTATGATGTAGATAGGTTCGCAACAAAATATCGCAATAGAAAATCTCCAGAACGTGAAAACGCAGAAGCTGCGTTAGATATTGGTACTATTGAAATTTTAAGAAGTTCTTTTGACGGAGTTAAAAAAGAATTTATTTCAAAAAAAAATTTCTTTAGACAATTAACTCATGCAGAAGAGAGAGCTTATTATTCTATTATTGAAGAAATTGGCAGTGAGGGCAGTATAAGTATCGTTAAGTTGGTTGAAAAAAACAAAATTTCACGTTCTGTTTATAATAATCTTTTAAGTAAAATGAAAGAGAATAAAGTAGCAGATATTGCTAGTATGGGCATGAAAGGTACTTATATTAAAATTACTCATCCTGAATTAAAAGCGGAAGCATTTGAATTTTAACAAAAAATATTATATAATATTTTTATAATAAATAAATAAACAAAAAGGAGATTGTTGATGAAAACTTTTATTTTTAATTGGCAGATAAATAAAAAGTATAATCCAAATGTAACTCGTACAAAGACCAAAATTAAAGCGATTGATGCTAAGACCGCAACAGATGCCTTTATGAAAAACTTTGGTAATTTAAAAAAGAACACTATTAACTTTATCCAAGAGGTAGATGAACTAAATCAGCCTATTGGTGAAAAAATTGTACCAAACGATTAAAATAAATAAATAATGGACATTGACAATTAAATATTATATTAAAGGAGAAAAACATGGGAAATATAGGAAACGCAATTCTTTTTACTTTAGCTAAATGTGCACCTGTTTTTATGACAGTTATAATTCTTGCTATTGTTATTGCCATTATTGTGGGAATTAGTAAGACAATGTATAAAAAGGCTCCGCCAAATACAGCAATGGTAATTACAGGTCCGAGGGGATGTAGAACTGCTATTGGAAAAGGCTGTTTTGTAATTCCAATTATTCAAAGAGTAGATTATTTGTCTCTTGAAAACATTCAATCAGATTTTACATCAAGAGATGAAATCCCTACAAGCGATGCAATCAATATTCTTGTAGATGCAGTAGCAAACGTATCTATTTCTCAGGATCCAGAAAGACTGAAAATTGCGGCTTCAAAGTTTTTAGGTTATAGACCTGATCAAATTAAAGAGATTATTACTCCTGTCTTTGAAGGTAATATTCGAGAAATCATTTCTCAAACAACTTTAAAAGAATTAATTCAAGGAGATAAAAAGGCTTTTGCTGAAAAAGTCATTGATAACGTGACTCCTAATCTTAATGATATGGGACTTGATTTAACAACTTTTAATATCCAGAATTTTAAAGACCGCAACGGAGTTATCGAAAACTTAGGTCTGGAAAATACTGTTCAGATTAGTAAAGACGCGGCTATTTCAAAAGCAAAAGCAGAAAAAGAGATTGCGGTTGCTAAGGCGGAAGCGGCTCAGGCGGCAAATGATGCAAAAGTAAAAGCTGATTTGGAAATCGCTAAAAAGCAGAATGAACTTTCTATTCAGAAAGCTGAATTACAGAAAGAAGCTGATACAAAGAAAGCTGAAGCAGATGCAGCTTACCAGATTCAACAGGAAGAACAACGTAAGACCATTGAAATTACAACTGCTAATGCCAACTTGGCTAGACAAGAGAAAGAAATTGAATTGAAGGAGCGGGCAGTTGCAATTAAAGAAAGAACACTTGAAGCGGAAGTTAAGAAAGAAGCGGAAGCTCGTAAATACGCGGCTCAGCAGGACGCAGATGCTAAACTTTATGAAATTCAGAAAGCTTCTGAAGCTGAATTGTTCGAGAGACAGAAAAAAGCTGAAGCTGAAAAATTTGAAGCTGAACAGCAAGCGGAAGCAACCAAGGCTGCCGCAGAAGCTCAGAAGATTGCGATGGAAAACGAAGCCGCTGGTATTAAAGCTAAAGGAGAGGCTGAAGCTGCTGCAGTTCAGGCTAAAGCTTTAGCGGAAGCTGAAGGTATTTTAAAGAAAGCTGAAGCTATGAAACAGTATGGCGAAGCTGCACAGATGGATATGCAATTACAGGCTATTAAAACATTATTTGAACAGATGCCAGCTATCGCGGAAGCCGCAGGTAAGGCTTATACAAACGTAGATAAAATCTATATGTATGGCGGAGATAGCTCTAAGTTAACTGAGAATGTGATGAAGAACATTACTCAGGTATCAGAAGGATTAAGTGAGTCTATGGGGTTAGATCTTAAAGGTTTGCTGTCAGGAATCCTTGGAGCTAAAATAGTAAAAGACAAAGATGTTACCGTCAATATTGAGCCTACTATTGATGAAGCTAAATAAAACAATTATTTTAAATAAGTTATATGAAAGGTTACATTATAAAATGTAACCTTTATTTTTTTATAATTTTTTGATATAATTATATGTATGAAAAAGAAAAAACTTTCTTTTTTATATCTTTATAAAGGCTAAATAAAAAAGCATCTTTTATTTTTTATAAAAATTATGATATAATAGATATATAAAGAAAAAGAAAGGGTTTGATAAGATATGAGATTTATTACTGAGAATTTTAAAAGCATTGATGAAATGATTAAAGTCTTAGATTCTCGCCCTAATAATCAAATAATGAGGAACTGCAATAGTTCAGAAAAACCTGAAAGAAAACCAACATGGTACGGAACGGAATCCTATGCAGAAGCGAGTTCTTTAATTAGAAAAGGATATACTGAAATTTTACCAGATATAAAAAAACAAGTGAAGGAACAAAGCAAAAGCTATAGTAATCTAATTACTATAAACAAAAGAGTTCCTACAAACGCGGTTATTGGATATGTGCCAAATGTTCCAAATGCAATCAGGAATCTTCCTAATTCAATGATTACTATTAATAAAATTCCGCAAAAGAAAAAAACAATTTCGATTATTTATTCTATTGCTGGAAGTTGTGGTGAGTCACAAGATTTTTTTATAAAAGCTGGTGCTACATTACTTACTATAATTAAACTCCTTGAATCTCAAGGCACCTCAGTAGAATTATCAGTAGGTTTTATTGGAGCGATGACTGTGAACAGAAGTGAAGCAGTTTTTCCAATGGTAAAAGTAAAAAGTTATGGACAAGAATTGGACTTACAAAAACTTTGTTTTCCAATAGCACATCCATCCATGTTTAGAAGATTTGGCTTTAAATACTTAGAAACTTGTCCAGATCTTAAAGAAACTCTTTTCGCTCTCTCATATGGATGTCCAATTCAAGATTTAGATATAATTAAAAAAAATCTTAATTGTAAAAATGGTTCGGTCGTAATTTTAAATAGTTATTGGATTAGAGAAAATGGATATGATGTTAAAAAGATTGTTGAAAAATTACAAGATAAGCAAAGGAGTTGATTAGTGTATGGGACATCCAGTAAAATGTTATTTTTGTGGTGAAAGATTTGATCGTGATTTTGAACCTTTTATTAAAGTAAATGCAAATAGGTATGTACATGAACGTTGTGCGATAAAAGCCAAGAAAAAGTCAGAAGCTTCTGACGCTGCAATCATTTTTAAAAATGGTTCCTCTATTAGTGTTGAAAAAGAGAAGAAAGAGGTTGATAAAGATATGCCAAGAATAGAATCAAAAAATGCAAATTTAATGACAGATGCTATGGCTCAAACTACTGCACAGATGATTAAAGAAATGCAGAAGTTTATGATGTCTACTATTGCAAAAGCAAGTGAAGACGAAATTATGAATATTATTGTACCTAAAATTGATGCAAGAATTAAAGAAGTTTATGGTTTCCTCCCAGAGAAGCATGAAATTAAGACTCCAACAGAAACCCGAAAAATTGAAGGTACTTTACATGAGAAATTTGACGAGGTATTGCAGATTGTTAATCTTGATATTCCAGTATATCTGACTGGCAAGGCAGGAACTGGTAAAAACGTTATCTGTAAGCAAGTTGCAGAAGCTCTTGGTTTAGATTTTTATTTTACCAATGCTGTAACTCAAGAATATAAACTGACTGGTTTTATTGATGCAAATGATAAATATCAAGAAACTCAATTCTACAAAGCATTTACTAAAGGCGGAGTTTTCTTCCTTGATGAAATGGATGGTTCTATTCCAGAAGTTTTAATTATATTAAACGCGGCAATCGCTAATAGGTATTTTGATTTTCCTATTGGCAAAGTAGAAGCACATCCAAATTTTCGAATTATCGCGGCAGGTAATACATTAGGTACAGGTGCAGATAATAATTACACTGGACGCTATTGTCTTGATAGAGCTTCTCTTGATAGATTTGCCTTAATCAATATTGACTATTCCCCAAAAATTGAGAAGGCTATGGCTTTAAATAATATGGACTTAGTAAACTTTGCTCATGCTTTTAGAAAAGCAACTGATTCTATGGGAATTGAATGTTTATTTTCTTATAGAACCATTAACCGTATCGCAAAATTAGAGCAGGTATTTTCAAATTTAAAAGAAGTAATTCAGATTTCTCTTTTAAAAGGAATGGATGTTGATGACTTAAATATCATAAATAAAGAATTAGCAAAAGATAAAGAGCTTAAAGGTAATAAATATGTTGAAGCTATGAAAGCTAAGTAGTTTTCATAGTTTCAATTCCTCAACATTATTAAAAATGGTCAGATATATTTACATAAATTGAAAAAATTAAAAAATTATGATATAATAAATACATAAAGAAAATAAAAAAAAATAAAGAGGTAAATGAATGGGAAGATATGATGAATACGAAAATGACGGAAGAGCAGTAGCTCCTTCGCCAGAGAGATTTTGTTTTAAATATGAATGAGTTTGCTCACATTTTGAGTAAAACAGATGGTAATATCAAATGTGCAGTCGGACCTTTTCAGACTTCACTTTCTCAGCAGGAAACTCCAGTTATTTTCAATACTGTGAATAAACGTTTTGAAGAGTGTGGAGATTATGATAAAGCCAAGCAACTTTTTATTTCAGCCCCAGAAGGCTGGTATGTGGTATTAAAAAATCCAACAGCAGATGGGCAGCATCCGCAGGCAGGTAGACCAAATCAGTCTCCATCTAATCTTGAGATCGGTAAGAAAGTAAACATCTTCGGTCCAGAGTCTTTTGCTCTTTATCCTGGGCAGATGGCGAAAGTAATTCAAGGACACCGCCTTAGAAGTAATCAGTATCTTTTAGCTAGAGTTTATGATGCGGACGCCGCGAATAAAAATGAAGGCGTAGTTACAGATACAGATGGAAAAGAACAGAAAACTTCAAACAAGTTTTTTCCGGGTCAGATGCTTGTTATTGAAGGAACAAAAGTATCTTTTTACATCCCGCCAACAGGTATTGAAGTTATTCCTGTCGATGAAAAGAACTATATTAGAGATGCAGTTACTCTTGAAAGACTCGAATATTGTATTTTAAAAGATGAAAATGGAAATAAGAGGTATCTACATGGACCAGATGTAGTTTTTCCAAAACCAACAGAAACATTTGTTAAAACTTCACATGGCAGCTATTGTTTTAGAGCTATCGAGTTATCAAAAATTTCTGGTATCTATGTAAAAGTTATCGCAGAATACACTGAAAATGGAGTTACTCATCCAATCGGAGAAGAATTATTCATCACTGGAAATGAGCAGATGATTTATTATCCAAGACCAGAGCACGCGATTATTTCTTATGATGGAAAACATATGCATCACGCTATTGCTATTCCAGAAGGCGAAGGTCGATATGTGATGAATCGTGAAACTGGTGAAATTAAGACTGTAGTTGGACCTAAGATGTATTTACCAGATCCGCGTAAAGAAGTAGTTGTAAAAAGAAAATTAACTTCAAAAGAGTGCCAGTTATGGTATCCAGGTAACGTTGATGCTATTGAATATAATAAATCTTTAAATGAGAAATCTTTAGAGAAAAATATTAAAAAAACTGGTGGAGTTTCTGACATTAAGAATCTCATTTTTAATTCAGCATTTTCAGATGTAGCTTCAATGGATTGTCTTGAAAGTAATGCTGGTATTAGCAGAGGAACTTCTTACACTAAACCTAGAACTATCACAATAGATAATAGATTTGATGGAGTTATTACTATTGATGTTTGGACTGGATATGCAATCAATGTAACTTCTAAATCTGGTAAAAGAGAAGTAGTAGTTGGACCAAAAACAAAACTACTTAATTATGATGAAACTCTTGAAGTTTTAGAATTATCAACAGGACGCCCTAAAACAACAGATAACTTAATTAAGACTGTTTTCTTACGGGTTGAGAATAACAAAATTTCTGATTTAATTAACGTTCAGACAAAGGATTTTGTTAATGTTCAAATTAAAGTATCTTACTGCGTAGACTTCTTGGAGAAGTATAAAGATAAATGGTTTTCTGTAGAGAATTATGTTAAATATATGTGTGACCGCCAGAGAAGCTTACTAAAAAGAGAAGCAAAAAAATACAATATTGAAGATTTTTATACAAATGCTTCTGATATTGTTAGAAAAGTTTGCTTAGATCTTTCAGATGATAAAAACATAAAAAATGGAAAACCAGAAATTGAAAGAGAAGGACGTTTCTTTAAAGAAAATGGTATGCTTGTACATGATGTAGAAGTGTTAAAAATAGCTGTTGAACAAAATGTTGCTGATATTCTTAATGAGCATCAAGAAGAAATGATTCGTAAATGTCTTGAATTATCTGATGCAACAAGAAAAATGGAAGTTGTAACTAAATTAGCTGCTTTTGAAAAAGAAGAAGCTAAGATTAGATATGATAATCAAATTCATAAACTTGAACTTAAGAAAACTCTTGAAATGGAAGAGCTTAAAGCAAAAGAAGAATTAGATAAGAAGGAGCGGGAGCAGCTTGAAGCTAAGAAACAAGCGGAATGTGATATGCAGACCCTTATTGATGCTATTACTGAGGCTAAATTGGAAAGAACTAAGAAAGAAGATACTACTCAATTAGAATATGAAAAAGCTAAAGCTAATATTGAGAAAGCTAAACAGGAAGCTTATGCTGAAACTGTTAGTAAGATTGTAACAGCAATCGGTCCAGACTTAGTTGCCGCACTTACATCTACATCAAATGCTTCTATGCTTGAAACTGTAACAAAATCAATGGCTCCATACGCAATCGCTCGAGGTAATGAATCTGTCGCAGAAGTAACAGATAGATTGTTAAGAGGAACCAATCTTGAAAAACTAATTGAAAACTTGGGCAAAGTAAAAGAGTTAAAAAATCCTTACTCCACTGGGGCGTAGGCAGCCGATTCTTGATTTAAAAAAGGTCTCAGCATTTTCTAAATCCAAAATTTAAAAATTGATTTTTTTAAAAAAAAATGATATAATTTATATATAATAAAGAGAAGAAAGAAGGAAAATAAATGACTAAATATTTTACTAGAGAAAAGGATAATTTTGAATGTAGAATCGCTGGCGGATGTCCAGCAGAAGATTGGCTGTGTGAAATTTACGGCGAATATCCAGGTGAAGGTTCAGTTTGTAAAAACTGTCCTTTTGAGGAAATTATTAACGAATTAGGGAAATATGAAGATATTAAGAGAAATTTAGAACAATTTTTCTTAGAAAATAAAGAAAAAGAAGAGGAAGATGCTAAATGAAAAGAGTTTGGGTGTGCGGAGATATACACGGATCTTTTAAGCCAATCCGTGATTTTGAATTAAGAAATAAAGAAAAATATACCTTTTCAAGAGAGACAGATGCAATTATACTTCTTGGAGATGCAGGGTTAAATTTCTTTTTTAATCACAGAGATAGAAAATTAAAAGAAAAATTAGAAAAATACCCTTTTACATACTTTATTATTCGCGGAAACCATGAAGAAAGACCTAGTTTATGTGCTGAAAAAGCTCCAAATGAATGGCATAAGGAGCAGTTCTGGGAGAATGATGTCTGGGTAGAAAATAATTATCCGCATATAAAGTATGCTATGGATAATGTTTCTTTTTATCAGATAGAAGCTGATAATGCTGTGTATAAGACTCTTGTTTTGCCAGGAGCATATTCAGTAGATAAGTATAAACGCTTATCTTCTGGATGGTCTTGGTTTGAGAATGAGCAGTTATCAGAAGAAGAAAAAGAAGATGGTAGGAAATTGTTAGATAAAGAACACTGGCGGTGCGATTTAGTGCTGTCACATACCTGTCCAATTATCTTTGAACCAACAGATTTATTTTTATCTGTTGTAGACCAGGCTACTGTAGATAAATCTATGGAGCGGTATTTGGGAGAAATAGAGTATAAATTAGATTACGAAGCTTGGCTTTGGGGACATTATCATCAATTTAGAGATTATCCTAGAACTGATGGGAGAAAAAGATTGATGCTTTTTAATGATGCTCTTATTCAGCTAAATGAATATATTGAAAATTCTAATGATTCTGTTGTAATTAAATACTAATAAAGTAAGTTAAAAAAACTTATTTTATTTTTTTAAAAAAATATGATATAATTATTATATCAAAAGGAAAGAAAGAAAGAAGGAAGGAAATGAAAACTTACACAAGGGATAATAAAACATATATTGAAACAAGGAGTAATGCTCCTAATTCTAAACAGAAAAGAATTAGAAAAAAGAAAGAAGAAGAAAATAATAACAATAGTAGAATAATAGTAACGATAGACGTTAATCGCAGTATTTTTTCTTTTTCAAGTATGATTTTATTTATGTCTTTACTAACCAACCTTTCAACAAAAGAAAAAATCTTAATAGGATTACCTTTCCTGCTGATGGGAATATCTTTTAAAATAATTAAATAAAAAGGAGAAATATATATGTTAAATAAAGATGGACAGAGAGAGCTTTGCTATGTCGTAGCTATTGATAAGATTGAACCAATTACAGGCTCTGATAATTGTGAAGCCGCGGTTGTAGGTGGATGGCGTATCATGACCAGAAAAGGAACTTTTAAACCTGGTGATCTCGCAATTTATTTTGAGATTGATTCTAAAGTTCCAGAAACTGAAGTATTTTCTTTTTTGGAGAAAAAACATTATAAGGTAAAAACACAGAAGTATACTTTTGGCGGAAAAGGTAACTTCGTATCTCAAGGCTTACTTATGCATCCAAAAGATTTTGATTGGGATACTTATACGAATGAAGAAGGAGTTTATTGTATCTTTAATCCAAAAAAAGGAGCTTCTTATCCAGAAGGACATTTTTTGACAGCTGAACTAGGTGTAAAATATTCTGATGCAGATGACAATAAGCGAAAAGCAGCTTCCGCAGATAAGTATAAAAAAATGGCTCAGCGTAAACCAGAACTGTTTTCTAAGCCTTGGGCACGCTGGATGATGAATAGAAATTGGGGCAAAAAAGTAATGTTTTTCATCTTTGGAAAAGCTAAAGATAAAAAAGGTAGTTTCCCAGCTTGGGTTAAAAAGACTGATGAGGAAAGAATTCAGAATATGTCTTGGATTCTCGCTAACAAAGATGAATTATTTGCAACAGAAAAAATTGATGGAACTTCTACCACTTTTACCTTGAAAAAGGAAGCCTGGAAAAAAGATTATCGTGTCTGCTCTCGTAACGTATCTTTTGATGATCCAAGCAAGGCTTGCTATTATGATACTAACGTATATCTTGCCATGTCCAAAAGATACAATATGGAAGAAGTACTTGAAAAATTATTTGAAGATTTCAATGAAACATATAATACCATCTCCTTTGTAACTGTGCAGGGAGAGACTTATGGTAAGGATATTCAAAAGAGAGATTATGACATGGATGACCATGACTTTATGGCTTTTAATCTTATTATTGGTTTTAAGGAAGGTCTTACAAAGAGATTCAATCCAAGAGAAATGACTGACATATTGGAGAAATACAATATTCCTTGTGTTCCTATTGTAAGTGAACATTTTATTTTACCAGATACTGTAGATGAACTGTTGAAAATGGCAACTGGAAAATCTGCTATTGATGGTGGAATGAGAGAAGGTCTTGTATTTCGTTCTTATGACGGAGCCAATAGCTTTAAAGCTGTAAGCAATGAATTCTTGCTTCGCTATCACTCTTAAGAGTATTAAATAAATTTTTCAATATTCCTATACTTTATATTTTATAAAGTATAGGAAACATTGTGGTGAAACTTAAAATAATAAGATAAATAAAATAAAAAAGGAAGGGAATAAATATGGAAAGCGTAAAAATTAAGTTAATTGACATTGATGAAATTAGAGAATTTGTTAATGAAGCTATGAAAGTCGATGGAGAAGTAGATGTTCATAAGGGAAGATATGTAATTGATGGAAAATCTATTATGGGAATGATGTCTATTGATGTATTTTCTGGAATAGAAGTCTTTTTCCCTCCGACTGCCGCAGATTTTAAGCTATTTTTGACAAGGTTTACGTTTAAATAAACTTTATCAATATAAAACAATATAAAGATAGATTAAATAAAAGATCTATCTTTATATTTTTATAAAAATATGATATAATAAATATATAAAAAGAAAGAGAGTTGGTAATAATTATGTCAAGAAATAAAGAAATTACAAAAAGTGACTTTTATTGTGTAGAGTGTGGAAAAAGAGGTATCCCTATTGCTAGACGTGTAGGGCAACAGAGAGAAGCTGGACATTTAAAAAATTTATTTTGCTTATATTGCGGAAAACAAACAAATCATGCTGAAATTAAACCTTTTGGCTCCTATAGATATGAGGACTTTCTTGAAGAGTTTGAACTTGGTAGATTTGTAGATGGGAAAAAGCTTCCAATAGCTGATTTAACAAGCTGTACTAAACAAGATTGCAAATATAACAAAAGCGGCAAATGCTGGAACTCTAAAAGAGATTATGACTGTGGTCATAGGGTTTAATTAAAGGAGGTATATTATGGCTAATTTATATATTTTATCAGGATGTCCAGGTTCAGGAAAAAGTACTTGGGCAAAGAGTCATATCAATCCATACTTTGATAAATATGTATCAAGAGATGATATTAGATTTTCTTTAGTTAAAGAAAATGAAGAATACTTTTCAAAAGAGAAAGAAGTATACAGACTTTTTATACATCAAATCAATCAGTATTTATTGGAAGAAAAAAATGTTTTTGCAGATGCTACTCATTTAAACAGAGCTTCCAGAAATAAACTTTTAAGAAATATTTGCGGAAATCCGCATATAAATGTAATCTGGATGAAAACATCTCTTGAAGAGTGTCTAAAAAGAAATGAAAATAGAAAAGGTACTCGTTCTTATGTTCCGCCAGAAGTAATTAAAAATATGTATTCTAATTTAGAAAAACCTTCTTTTGAAGAAGGAATTGAAAAAATTTACATTGTTGAAACGAATGGAAAACTTTATCTTAAAATTAAAGCAGAATAGGAGAAGAAAATGTCTAATATTTTTATTACAAGTGATTTACATTTTAACCATGACAAAGATTTTATCTGGAAAGAGCGTGGTTTTTCTAATGTAAATGAAATGAATGAAGCCATTGTTAAAAATTGGAATGATACTGTGTCTGATGACGATATTGTTTATCTCCTAGGAGATGTTGCAATGGGTTCTGATCTTCAGGCTAATTTAAGACTAATCAACAGACTCAAAGGTCAGAAGTATCTGGCTTATGGAAACCATGATACCGAAGCCCGCTTAAAAGCATTTAAAACTAATCGCTTTTTTGAAGATATCCAAATGGGATACAGATTAAGATATAAAAAACATATGTTTATTTTAACCCATTATCCAACGATAACCGCGAATGGGGATGATCTTAGAGTAATCAATTTATACGGACATACTCACCAAAAGGACAATTTTTTTGAAGATAAGCCATATATGTATCATGTAGGCGTAGACTCACATGATTGTACTCCTGTATCATTAGAAACTATTATTAAAGAAATTAAGATAAAGAAAGGAAAATAATATGGAAGGTATAATTGGTTGTGCAATATCATTTATGATTTTCTGTATCCTAATATGTTGGCTTAACTTTTAGTAACTGCTATTTTTAAAAATTGATTACTCAACTTACTTTTTTAATATTAATAATAAAAATAATATTTTTAA